>Ga0268298_10000188_pt1 | contig 78826 bp, 56 predicted proteins | sample WWTPWeurt_MetaG_FD_194462 | JGI IMG/M metagenome (GOLD analysis project Ga0268298, IMG submission 194462) | Activated sludge microbial communities from WWTP in Nijmegen, Gelderland, Netherland - WWTP Weurt | ecosystem: Engineered > WWTP > Aerobic digester > Activated sludge | place...
CGTTGCGGTGGTCAGTGGCGCACGTTGAGGTGGTCAGTGGCGCACGTTGAGGTGGTCAGTGGCGCACGTTGAGGTGGTCAGTGGCGCACGTTGAGGTGGTCAGTGGCGCACGTTGAGGTGGTCGGCGGACCTAGAGTAGGTGGTTGTTGGTTTGGGTGGGGAGGTCAGCGTTTGGCTTTTTGGGCGGGGCGTAGGGGGCGTGCGGCGGGGCTGTCTCGCATGGGGAGGGAGAACCGGCGGATGCCGTCGAAGCGATAGAGGGCGTTGGCCACGGCAGGCGCGGTGGGAACGAGGCCGATTTCGCCGACTCCTTTGGCACCAAAGGGGCCCTCGGGTTCGGGTTCTTCGATCAAGATGACCTCGATCTGGGACAGCGCGTCCGCGCGTAGCAAGCCGACGCCGCGCAGGGTCGGATTCTGGATCTCGCAGTTCTTGACCAGGAGTTCCTCGGTCAGCGCGTAGCCCAGGCCCATGTAGACAGACCCCTCAAGCTGCCCTTCGAGCAAAAGGGGATTGAGCGCGCGGCCCACGTCGTGTGCGGCGACCATGCGCTGGAGTCGGCCCTCGGCGTCGAGGATGCAAAGCTGCGTCGCGTATCCAAAGGACAGGTGCGTGATGGGATCTTGCACGTCAGCCCCAAGCTGCGAGGTCTTGTCGAAGATGAACTCGCCCAAGAAACGCTGGCCGCTCAGGTCGGACAAAGACGCGGTGGAAAGGGCGGCCTTGAGTTTGTGGGCGGCAATCTCGACGGCTCGGCCCGCGCAAACGGTGGCGCGCGAGGCGGTGGTCATGCCGGAGGGAACTTGGTCTTCTGTGTCCACGGTGGCGGAAAACAGGGACACGGGCAGGCCGGTTACGGTGGCGGCGATTTGGATGAGGACGGTGTAAAGGCCCTGGCCCATTTCGGTGTAGCCGTTGCTGATGACGACCGTTCCGTCGGGTTTGACGATGAGGACGGCGCGTCCCACGTCAGCCATGCCGTTGCCGATGCCGACGTTCTTGATGCCGCACGCGAGGCCGACGGCAAGACCTTGGGCCTTGGCTTCGAGATACTGGGGTTTGACGGCGAGGAGGGTCTTTTGCAAACCGACCGCGCGCAGGGTCTGGCCGGAACAGAACACGGAACCGGTTTCCAGCGCGTTTTGGTAACGGATGTCCCAGGCGTCGAGGCCAACCCGCTCGGCGAGCATGTCGAGCAGGCTCTCCATCGCGAAGTTGGCCTGGTTGGCACCGAAGCCACGCATCGCGCCGCACGGGGGATTGTGGGTATAGACAGCGAGGCCCTCGACATCGATGTGGGGGACGTTGTACGCGCCGGTTGCGTGGCCGCACGCGCGTTCGATGACTTTGGTTCCGACGGAAGCGTAGGCCCCTTTGTCGCCGACCATGCGGGCTTTGACGAACGTGAGTCGGCCCTCCTGGGTGCAGCCGACGCGGTAGTGCATGGTCAGGGGGTGGCGTTTGGGGTGGATGCGGATGGACTCGGCGCGGGTCAGGGTGATTTTGACGGGACGACCGGTGAGTTGGGCCAAAAGCGCGGTCTGGGCTTGGATGGACAGGTCTTCTTTGCCGCCGAAGGCACCGCCGGTCGCGACCAGCGTCACGCGCAATTGGTGCTCGGGGAGGGCGAGGACGGACGCGATTTGTCGCAAGTCTTCATAGACGCCTTGGCCTTGCGAGTAGACATGGAGCCTGTCGGCGGTGGTGCCGTCCAAATCGGTGGTTCCGGCGGGCACGGCGAGGCAACTTTCGGGTTCGAGAAAGGCGTGTTCGATGAATTGGGTGCGGAAGGTTTCCTCGACAATGTAGGCGCTTTCGGCTTCTCCTTGGGCGACGTTGCCTCGCGCGATCTTGGACGTGGACAGCAGGTTGGTGGTGTGGCCGTTTTCGGGATGGACCAGCGGCGCACCGTCCGCCAGCGCCTCTTCGGGAGACGCAAGGGGGGGCAGGACTTCATAGGACACGGAGACGCACTGGGCTGCATGGACCGCCTGCTCGTAGGTTTCGGCGGCGACCGCTGCAATCACATCGCCCGCGTAACGGGTTTCCTCTCCGACGGCCACAAACACCGGCCAATCGGGGTAAATGAGCCCTTGGTATCTCTTCCCAGGCACGTCCTTGGCGGTCAGGACGGCGCACACACCGGGCTGCTGATCGGCGCGCAGGATGTCAACCTCCAGCACGCGAGCCCGCGGATGCGGGGACAGCACGAGCGCCCCGTACAGCATCCCAGGCGCGGTCAAATCATCTATATAACGATGCTGACCCAGCGCCATTTCGACGCCCTGATAGCGCGGCAGCCCGGTGCCCACTTGGCCGCTTGGATCGGTTTTGGCGCAACGCGGGTGGTCCGGTTCGCCGCGCAACACCGCAGCAGCGGTTTCGATTGCGAGGGCGATTTTGACGTACCCGGTGCAGCGGCACAGATGACCAGACAGCGACCGGCGGATGTCTTCTTGCGTCGGCTTGGGGTTTTTGTCGACCAGGTGCTTGCCGCACACGACCATGCCGGGAATGCAGAAACCGCATTGAACGGCGGCGTGCTCTGCGAAGGCTTGGCCAAACGCCTGTTTTTCTCGGTCGGAAAACCCTTCCAACGTCTGCACGCTGCGTCCATCGATCTTCGAGGCCGGAAACGCGCACGACGTTTTCTTGTCGCCGTCCACAATCACGGCGCACGCCCCACATTGCCCGGACGGAGAACAGGCATCTTTTGCCGCTGTGAGTCCGCATTCCTTTCGCAAAAACGCAAGCAGAGTCATGCCTTCGGGTACGTCGGCCTGGCGGGTTTCCCCGTTGAGCGTGAATTGAATGTGGGCCATGTCTTTTGTCTTCCTGGGTTGACCGTCCCTCTGCATACCACACTCGCTCTGCATAGGCGCTGATCATGCGCTGAGGACTGCACTACAACGAAAGAGGCTGCATGACTACGCTGGGGCCGGTGTTGCTTTTGTGGGTGCGGAAAAGGAGTGTTTCGGAACCGGATGCGAGCGGCAAAAGGTCGTGGTCATTGCGTTGGTCTACTTGGCCCAGGTGTAGACGGTCGGGGGGCGTGCTTTCGGGGGTCTTTGTTTCCAAAGAAAAACCCGCACCCAGGAGTCTCTGCTGTCCTGTTGTGAGTTGTTCGGACCAAACGATGTGGAGCCTGCTTGAGGTGGCCGCTGCGCGCAAACGGGTCACGGTGCCCTCGGTGTGAAAACGCTTCTCGATGACCCATCCCATGGACAGGCTGTCCATGCCAGTGACGCGACCGGCCCCGCCGTCGATGACCCACAGGTGTTTCCCTGTCACGACGCAATCGCGGGTTTCGGCATTGCCGAGGGGGGGCTGAACGGTCCCGATGACGGGCAGACCTTGCGGAGGAATCCGCATGACCTGGCGCGCAGACACAAGGTAGTCGGAGTCTCCGTGGTGCAGGAACAATTCGGCTTGGGCGGCCCCTTCGATGGTTTTGACCGACACGACGGACAAGGACGCATCCAGCGTCAACAGCTGTGCCGCCTGTTCGGCGTTGCACCGCGCAAGGACAAACAACGCTTGCCCATTGCTCGTGAGCAAAGCGCGCTGGGTCAGGGTGCAGGGACCGGGCAAGGGGACAGACACGGGCTGCGCGGTCTTGGCGTCTCGGTCGTAGGACAGAAGAGTCAGCGTGGGCGTCGGCTTCGCCGTGCCGGGAAGGGCCTTTGGACTTGGCAGAACAGGGGCTTCGACCAAGCGGCCTCCCACAAAGGCGACATGTTCGGCGCGCGGGGCAAAACCCGGTGGGCCCAATTGCTCGGTTGTGGCGAGTGGCCGAAATGCAGCGGACAGCTCGGGGCGTTCGCTGGTCCACAGGACGTAGTGCGCATCGTTTTCGGCCGGAAGCGCGTGAAGGAAAGTCGGCAGATAGTTGGCGATGACTTTCTCTTCCGAGACCTCGCGCGGTGTGGGAAGGCGAACGGGGGCCGAGGCTTTTTGACAAGCAGTGTCCGTGAGCAGGCAAGACATGAGCGAAGGAAAAAGCAGGGAACGAACGCAGGCGCGCATATCAATGAACCAACTGTGTGCTTTGTTCGCCTGCGAGCGCGGGAACATGGTTCTCCAAAAGACGCAGGCGCACGGCGGCAAACTCAAACCGGGGATAGTCGTCCTGCCTTAGATACAGACTGCGCAGGTGCGAAAGCAGGCGCGCCAAAATCGTGTATTTGTCGGCATGCGCCAAGTCTCGTCGTTGCAAAGGCCGCTTTTTGCCCGTGGAGCGATGAAGGAGGGTTTGCAAATCCTCGGCAGACAGCGACCGGAAGGTGGCGGGGTCAAAATAGAAAAAGTGCCGATTGGAAGAGCCCTCAGTACACAGCAAAAACTGACCTGGGAATGCGACACCTTGGAGAGGCACCCCGCATCGCCGCGCCACTTCGATCGCGATGATTCCGAGCAGCAAAGGCAGCCCGTGTTTCACGTCCATCACATGGTTTAAGAAACAAGCCTGCGGGTCGTCATAGTCGCACGGTTCGTTGTGAAAACCGTTCTGCGCAAGCACCCGCAAGACCGTGAGCGCCTGATACTGAGGCCGCGTTTCCGCGACAAGAGCCGACCGAACCTGCCCCGCAAGCACATCCAATTGTTGTGTATAGCGCACGATGTCGAGGCCGGGATATTCGGGTTCCGCCAGGAACAGCGCGGCCTGCGCGAGGTCCAGATCGGCTCCGTTTCGGCACAGGACGTGCCCAAACTGAACCAACCGCAAATCGACCGGGTGCATCATGATGAATCGTGGTGTTGAGACAGGCGTGGGGCGTCTTTTGCGAGCCTTCACTTCTGGCGTGCGGACGGACCCTCGGTCTGCCGGTAGTTGACGAGGACGGACGGGACGATGACCATTTCGCGGTGGCGCTCGATGATGTCGCCGGCGCTTGTGGCCACTTCGACATGCGTAAGAACGATTGTGAGCACGTCACCCTCCGCTGGTCGAACGGTCGCGACGTAGCCGGTGATGTGGCACCCATTGTCATAGTCGAACGTGACCCGGTGGCTGACCAGATCGCGCAGGTGTTTGTGTGAAGACATGCCGCTCTTATATCACGCGACCGTTCACAAGTTGAAGCGGCGCAACAGTTCCATCCGACCAGAAAAAAAAGCGGTCAACGGCGATGGATGTATTCTGCGGCCTTGCAGCATCTAAACGCCTGAAACCCTGCAACAACCGACTCCAAACAACAGAAAGACCAAGACAAGGAGACCCTCATGAACATCGACATCGGCATCGAAGCCAACAAGCGTCAGGAAATCGCCGCTGGACTCTCTCGCGTTCTCGCGGATTCGTACACCCTTTACCTCAAGACCCACAACTTTCATTGGAATGTCACGGGGCCGATGTTCCAGACCCTCCATTTGATGTTTGAAGCCCAATACAACGACCTTGCGCTCGCTGTGGACCTTGTGGCTGAACGCATCCGCGCCCTGGGTTTTCCGGCTCCGGGCAGCTACACCCAATTCATGGCCCTCTCTGCTATCTCCGAAGAGGCCGGTGTCCCCGCTGCGAAAGACATGATCCAAAAACTGGTGGAAGGACACGAGACCGTCGCCCGCACGGCCCGTGGCGTGTTCAAGATCGCCAACACCGTCAGCGACCAACCCACCTGCGATCTCCTGACCCAACGCCTACAGGTCCACGAAAAAACCGCGTGGATGCTCCGCTCCCTCTTGGAATAACCGCCAAAAACGCCTGTCGCTCAAAGGGACGCCCGAGCCGCAGTGGCGGCGGGAACGGGTTAGAACTGGTAGGCGATGGCGGCGTTGAGTTGGTCGGTGGCGCTGTCTGCGACCTCGGTGTGGCGGCGCTGGTAGTCGAGTTTGACGGCGACCTCCAAGATGGGGCGGAAGGTCAAGCCGGCGGTGTAGACGGTGCGGTCGTTGCCAGGCTTGCGGACAAAGCCGACGCCAGAATCGGGGACGGAAAGCTGGGTGTCGGTGCGCTCGTAGCGACCAAAGGCGAGGAGCTGGAAACCGAGGTTGTGCGGGACGAGGCGCAGAAGGTCGTAGGACAGCTCGACGTAGCCGCCCAGGAGGTGGCGGGAGATGGGGCCGGCACTCGGTGTGGACAGGGCGAGGGCGCGGTTGAGCCCCTCAACTTCGCTTACGTAGACGTACGAGAACTGACCGCGCAGGGTGAGGCCAAAGCGCGATAGTTTCGTATCGAGAGCGGCCATGGTGACGGCGACATCTCCCAGGCTGACATCGCCTTGACCGGCTCGCGCCCAATACCCCGAGACGCCGATGTTGCCGCCCAGAAAGGGCGAATAATCCAGGCGACCGACGATGCCGACGTCGCGTGTTTTCACCATGTTCTCTTGACGGCCTCCGCGAATGCCTGTGTCTGCGGAAAAACCGGAGGCAGACAAACCCGGTGTCACGAAAATCTGGTAGCGCACAGGCCCGACGGCACCGTAGAAACCGGCGAGCATTTGCTGCCAGGTGCTCGGGACAATGCGCAGGTCCACGTCGGGGCGTTCTGCGCCGTTGAAGGTCGAGGGCTCGTGATAGATGTTGATCAAGCTGACGGGAAGAACGCCCATGCCGACGCGGATGTTGAAGTAGCGGCGAAACATAAAGTCGAGCATCGCTTGTTCGATGGCGACCTCGCCCCCGGCATCTCCGCTGGTCAGCGCGTGCTCGTATTCGACTTCCGAGAAGAAACGGATGTGGTCGGTGAAGTTGTAGCCGAAAAACAACACGGTGCGACGCAGGTCAATGACGGCGGGATTGTTGCCTCCGATGGGTGCGGTGAGGATGGCTTCGCCGTAACCGCCGACGGCGGCCCCGCGTAGCTTTTTGGTGCGAGCATCGAGGGCGACATCAATCTGGGACTGCCGAGGCAAACTGACCGCGCCTCCTTTGCGTGCGGCGCTTTTGGGGGAATCGCCAAGGAGGATGGGGGACTGCATGGGCACGTCATCGTCCTCGGGGGCGAGCTGGATAGCAGGCCCTTGGGCAGCCGAAACAGGAGTCTGTGTGGCGGCAGGTGATGGGGCGGAATCAGACGCAGAGGCCGGTGCAGGCGCATCGGGGGGGCTCGGAAGGGCGCGCACAGAACTTTGGGGGTCGATGGGATTTCGCGGCGCGGCGGGTGCGTCCGGGGGATTTGGAGTCGCAGGGGTTTGCGCAGAAGCGGCAGAAAGCGTCATCCAACCAAGGCACAGGCCCAAAAAAGCTGCGAGACGGCGGTGGTGCGGTTTCATTCGGGGCACAAGAAGGTTCAACAAGAGAATCACCTATCGTTTTCATCGTGCTCGGTGCGGCGAAAGCCGGTCACGGAGCCACAGGGAAGACCGCGTTCGGAAGGGTTCATGAATGCGGCGCATGTTGTGTGTTCAGGAAGAGAATGATGCGAGACCGAATTTTGAAAACGAAAATCATATTCCCAGTTGAATCGTCAAGGCTTTTTCACAGAAATCACGAAAGTCAGGGATTCTGGTCGTCGGGAAAGGTCGCGTAGTAGACTGGTTTTCATCTCGAAAACGGGGTTTTGCTTTTGCGCAAACACAGCGGTTCTTCTTTTTGGCCGACGCGCTTGGGTGGGTTGGCTTGCCTTTTGGGTCTTCCTTTGCTCGGTTGCGCACACACGGGAAAAAACGCGGGTTCTTTGTCCACGCCGACGACGACTTCCGCGACTTCCGCGATTTCCGCGACTTCGGCAGCCGGTGCAACGAACGCTCCGCAAGCAGGCGTTTCCGTGGCGGTTGTGCCTTTGCCTGCGGTCGCGCCGCTTGGGCCGATTCCCACGAGTGAAGAAGAGGCGGAGCGCGGTCGGTACAGACTCGACACCCTCGCGACCGACGACACTAGTTGGTTGGGACGCAGGCAGGCGCTGGTCGAATTTTATTGCACCGCGATGGAACAAGTCCTGGATCGGGGGCACTTTGAAGACGCCTTTCAGCTTTTGACCAAAACGGTGACGCTGTTTGAAGCTGCGGAACTTGTGGACCCGAGTCGGCCTCCTACGCAGCCTCGGCTTTTGGGTGCGGCGCGGCGAATCGACCAGGCTTTTTCCCGACGAGGAGCACATGCAGAGGCGATGTTGGCGCTCGCAGTGCAGATTGCCCTGTCGCCAGCGGAAATGAGGCCGGTGAATCGGTTTGAACAACTGGCGGCATGGCTGAAAGGACCAGGCAATCCGGCGCAACATGCTTTTCGGAATCGTCGTGCGTCGCTGGAGCAGTGGTTGCAGGAAGCTCCGGCGTCGTTCACGTCGGACATGGAGCACGCTTATCGCGTTTGGCCGACGACGTTTTTGCGAAAGCGCCTGGTCGAGCAGTACCGCCGGGAGTCTCAGCCCGGCGATGCGCGCAATCCGCACGATTTTTTGCGTTCGCTCATGCGGGAAAAAAAGCGACGCGGCTCGAAAGAGCTGCTCGCGTACAAGTTGGCGCAGGTGTACTTGCGGGCGTCGTTGCCGAAAGAGGCGCTCGCTGAAATCGAAAAATTGGGCCGCCTGAGCGACGGCGAAACGCTACTCGGGGATCTGTTGCGAGACACGCTGGCCAGCCCGGCGCGACCGCTGAGTTCCGGGCAGCTTCGTCAATCCCTCACGCTGGCCAAGGAATTTGTGCATTCCCCAGAGGACTTGGATGTGGGTTTGCAAGTTTGCCGAGATGTTTTTGCGATGGCACCCGACTTTGTGGATGCCGCGATCTGCATCGGAGAATTGGCTCATGCGCAGGACCGAAAAGGACTCGCGATGTGGGCTTTTTTGCAGGCGCAAAAACTGGCACCCACGGATCGAACGGTGTGGCAAAAACTTGGACTTCTGTATTTGGAACAGCTCTCGACGCTGGTCAGCGAAGAGAGAACAGGCGAAATGAACGCGGCGTTGCGCGAAATCGAAAGCCATTACGCCGCGATGAAACAGCGATTTTCCGACACGACCCCTGAGATGAACATGGCGATGGCTCTGTTCGAGGTGGGGCGCGGTTACTTCAATGTCGGTTCAATCACCGACGCTGAACACTATTTTTCTCGCTCTGTCCAGGCGTCGCCGACTGCACAGCCGTATGAACTCCTTGGAATGATTCATTTTCGACGGAAACATGCGGATGAAGCGATTCGCATGTTCGAGAAAGCGTTGAGCAGCCATGCTGCACAGTCGAAGGTAGATGTCCTCACCCAGACCTTGTATTCGGGGCGGCTGGGTCGGTTGATGGCGGACGCGCAAGACCTGCGAAAGGAGGGTTCGGGGGCAGAGCTACGGAAGCAGAGTCTTGGCCTTTTGAACCGTCTCCAGAGTGAGCAAAGATTGCGGCCAGAGCGACGGGCCGAGGCTGAAATCGAGCGCGGCAAAATGTTCTATTCCCTCGGGGAGCGCGAGCAATCCCTTCTGGCATTTCGTTTGGCCACCGACCAGATTCCAAGTGCAGAGGAGACGAACAAAGGGGCAGGGCAGCTCTATGCCGACATGTTGGCTTTTTTGGTGCAGCGTGGGGAGCTGAGTTTGTCACTCGACATTTATCACCGCGCGCTGTTGTCGCCGCATTTGGGAGAGCCCCTGAAAGTCTATTGTTCGATGTGGTTGCTCGATTTGGCCGAGCGCGCGGGCCAAGTTCGCGATCCGCTCGCGACCGCGTTTCTTCAGTCGGTGCAAGGCGGAAAATGGCATGCGACCTTGGCCCACTTTCAGAGTGGTCGCTTGGATGCGCAAGAGCTCGTATCGAGAGCAGACACGCAAGGCAAACTCGCGGAGGCACATTTTTATCTGGCGCAGGCAGCGCTGAGACGAGGCGACGCCAAAACCGCGCGCGAGCTGTGGAACAAAGTCCTACAAAGCAACATGTTCGGCTTTTTCGAGTTCGAGATGGCCGGCGCGTATTTGGAAAAGGGCGCACCGACGCAGCCCCGACTGGATGCAAAAAACGCCAAGCCAACACGTCCCGCCATACCACCTTCTGGCCCTAATTCTGGGTCAAGGTAAGTAATTCAGATTACAAAATTTTATTGAGTAAACAGGCTCGACCGACGAAGATGTTGCCATGGGGAACATCTGGGGCCGCTCGGTCCTTTTGGGGGGTTTTTTGTTCTGTGGGCTCGCCTCGGCGGACGAGGGAATGTGGCCCATTCACCAATTGCCCAAGGCTGCGTGGCAAAAACGACACAATTTTGCACCGTCGGACGAGTGGCTTTTGCACAACCAGCGAGCAGCGGTTCGCTTGTCGGACGGTGGTTCTGGATCGCTCGTGTCTGATGACGGTCTGCTTTTGACCAACCACCACGTCGCGCGCGGTCAACTGCACAAACTGTCCACTCCCGAGCGGGACCTTTTGCGCGACGGCTTTTATGCCAGGACGTTGGCTGATGAGCTGCGCTGTCCCGATTTGGAAATTCGGATTCTGTGGTCGCACGAGGACGTGACCGAGCGCGTGCGGAACGCCATCGATGGGAAAGCCCCTCCTGAAAAACAGAATGGGCAACGCAAAAAAATCATCGCAGAGCTTGAAAAGGAGTCGAGCGACAAGACAGGTTTGCGTTCCGATGTGGTCGCGCTTCATTCGGGCGGGCAGTACGTGCTGTATCGGTACAAGACGTATCAAGACATCCGTATGGTTTTTGCGCCCGAGGAGCAGGCCGCGATTTTTGGGGGAGATTTCGACAATTTTACCTACCCCCGTTACGCGCTCGATTTTGCGATTTTGCGCGTTTATGAAGACGGACAACCCCTTCGTCCCGAACATTTCCTTCGTTTGTCTGACAAGCCTCCCGAGTCTGGCGATTTGGTCGTCACCGTCGGACATCCTGCTTCGACACAGAGAGGTCTGACTGTCGCCCAGCGCCAGTATCACAGAGACACCCAAAACCCTCTGCAACTGGATGTCTTGAAAAAGCAGATCGCTGCGGTCACGACGTACATGGCGCAAGGGAGCGAACAGACACGTCGCGGGGGAACCCTGTTGCGGCATTTGGAGAACCGGTACAAACGGCTGGTGGGACAACAGGCGGGTCTTCTCGATCTCGCGCAAATGCAGAAGCTGAAGACTGAAGAGGATGCGTTGCGCGCCGAGGTGCGAAAACGGCCCGAGCTTCTGGCCAAGTTTGGGGATGCTTGGTTCAAACTCCAAACGCTGTACGCAAAACTTGCGCCGCTTGGGAAACGTCATGCGTATGTGAGCATTTCACCGTCGAAGCTCTTGACCATGGCCGTACACCTTGTCCGTCTTCCAGAGGAGATGAAAAAGCCGAACGGAGAGCGACTTGAGGAGTACCGAGAATCGCGCATTCCTGCTCTTCATCGCGAACTCCTTTCGACCGCTCCCATCTACGCAGACCTGGAAGAAGCGGTACTTGCAGACTGGTTTGCCCAAGTACAGACTGCGCTTGGGAATGCGGACCCCTTTGTTCAAGCACTCTTGAATGGGCAGACACCGGCGAATGCAGCCCGCAAGTGGATTGGGGATAGCAAACTGTCTTTGTCACCTGAACGGACTGCCTTGTTTCAGGGAGGCGCTGTGGCCGTACAGGCAAGCACTGATCCGTTGATGGTGCTCGCAAAGAAAATCGAACCCCTTTTGAGAAAAGCTCGCTTGGAACACGAACAACAAGTCCAAGCGGTTGAAAACATCGCCAATGCACAGATTGCGCAGGCTCGATTTTCTGTCTTTGGAACAGACATCTATCCTGATGCAACCTACACGCTCCGGTTTTCTTTGGGGGAAGTAAAGGGGTACATGAAAGACACGCGCCCCGTTCCGCACCAGACATTGTTCTATGGACTCCTGGAGCGTTCGTTGAGCCAAGCAGAGAAATCCCCCTTCGATTTACCAACGCAATTGAGGAGAGGTCTATATCGTCTCCCCCTATGGACTCCCATGAACTTTGTCTTTACATCAGACACGATTGGGGGGAACTCTGGGAGCCCGGTTGTGGATCGCGATGGGAAAGTCGTCGGGCTCAATTTCGACAGCAACCTGGAGAAACTGGCCAACCGGTACTACTACGTTCCCGATGAACAAGGAGCGCGTGCGGTCGCCGTCCATAGCGTCGCCATTTTGGCCGCGCTCCGAACGCTGTACGACGCGGGCCCGCTGGCAGACAAGCTGGTCGTTTCGCCCACGCTGCCGTAGTCCCTCCGAAGACTAACCCACCCCTCCTCACCCCTCCTCACCCCTCCTCACCCCTAAACGTCGGCGCGGAATCGAACGTCAATACCGACAGGCTTGGATTGCGCTTTGCAGAGCGTTGCCTTTTCGCAAGCACGGCCAGCAATCTGTTTGTGCGCCTGGACCACATCCAGTCGTCTGCTGGAGCTTCCTGAGCATGTCGCAGGTGCGTTTTCCGCCTACTTTGCTCGCCTTCGACAGCAAACCCCGTTTCGTTTCGCAGGCCGTCGCGTTCCGTAGATCGAGCGCCATCAAACCATCTTGCGACGCCAATTTGCGCACCGAGTCCTTCGATAGTGCTGCGGCCAGCCGACCTCGATACGGTTCCATCGACGTGCGCTCAGCCAACTCGATCAGCGTGTCCACGCCGTATTCACCCATGCCCTGCTCCAGGAGCTGCATCGCCTGTTCAGAGGTCTGCGGTTGGAGCGCCGCGTCGGCAACCAGTCGAAGAATCGCATCGTCGTACGCAGCCGCCGGGTCCACTGTTAATAGCGGCGTCATTGCTTGCAGCGCCAAGCCCAGCTCGCCCGTTTTTCCATACGCCTTCACCAGTGCTCGGTGCGCTCGCGAATCCGTCGGATATTTGTTCTTGAGTTTGAGCAGCGCCGCAGGCCCCTTTTCCACCGCCTTTTGCATCTCGGCTTCCGTCGCGTAGCCCACGATTCCCACCGGAGCCGCGTCGCTCTCATCGTCGTCCCCGCTCCACAAAATCCCCAGCACAAAGAACAGCGGAAGGAGCAACGCCGCTGCGACCCCTGTTCCCAACGCCCACTGCGAAACATGGCGGTGTTTTTCCGGCAATTTGCTTCGCACTCGCGACAGAAGCTTTGACCAATTCTGCTCGGCCACCACTCGAAATTTCGCCCATTTTTCTTTTGCGACCGCGACCCCTGAACTTTCGGGAGCTTTCGCAATTTCATGGCGTGCAGACGCCATGGCCGGAACCGTTGCCGCATGTCCGACCATCTTTGCGTCGCCCAGGTCGTCGTGCGAGGCGGTCTTGCCAGATGAAGGATTCTTCGTCGTGGCCGCGACCGCGCCCGACGCTTTCGGAGACGGTTGTGTGCCCGTCGCTGCTGGGAGGCCAGCGGCGCTGGAAGCCACGATTTCGATTTGAGCGACCGACTCTCCTCCCGTTGCTGCGGCCAGTGCTTTGTAGTCTTTGTCGCCAGGCACCGTAGCTTTGTCCAGATGAACCAAGCCCGACGAAGGAATGTTCAGACGAGCCAGCGGCATCGAGGGCTCATATCGCAGCCCTTCCGCTGTTGCGACTTCAGTCAGTGCATCCAAAAGGTCCCGCGCATCTTTGTATCTGTTGTCTGGATTCTTCTCGAGCAACTTCATGACCATCGCTTCGAGTGATGCGGGCACCTTCACCGACGGTGCTTTTTGCGACATCGGTGGCACCGGTGCCAAAATTTGCTGTCGCAAGATCGTCGCTGGATCATCTGCGTCAAACGGCACCCACCCCGTCAAGAGTTCGTACATCAACGCGCCGAGCGCATACAAATCCGTCCGCCCGTCCACTTCCCCACCCGCTGCCTGCTCCGGTGCCATGTAAGCTGGAGTACCAAAAATCGTTCCGTATTTCGTCAGTGTTTCAGACCGATGGCTCACGTCTTCCACCAACGCCTCGATCCGAACCTTCGCCAAACCAAAATCCAACACCTTCACAAAATCCGGGTCCCCCTCCCGATTCAAAACCATCACATTCTCCGGCTTTAAATCCCTGTGAATGATTCCGACGGAGTGGGCTCGGTGGAGGGCGGAGGTGATTTGGCGGGCGATGTGAATGACTCTTTGGGGACTCAGTGGACCAAAGGCTAGGTGCTCGCGCAGAGACTTGCCGTCGATGAATTCCAGGACGAGAAACAGAGAACCTTCGTCGGTCCTCCCAAGGTCGGTGGCGGCGACGACGTTGGGATGTTCCAAGTGCGCGGCAGCCATGGCCTCACGCTCGAAGCGGGCGACCATTTCGCGGTTTTTGGAAAGCTCAGCATTGAGAACTTTGAGGGCCATCCGCTTCCGCATGAGCGCGTGTTCTACAAGGTAAACGGCACCCATACCTCCCTCGCCGAGCAGAGACAGGACCTTGTACCGTCCCCCGATGGTGGTGCCCAATAGACGCTTTGCGCCCTCGCTCGAATCGGAACCGGCTGACGCCGACACGTTTTGGGCTTGATCCATTCACACCAAGATATCCGATTTGCTCGCCTTCGCCCGGCAAAACAGGAATACAAACTACAAAATCAACGCGGGGACGTTTGCTTACAGATTGCGGGCCAATCGGTGAGCACAGGCGGCGTCGCATGGAGGCCACATGCGGGACAATCGGGCTTGCTCCTTACTTTGATGTAGTTGAACGTCGCCAACAGAGCATCATAAAGCAGCAAACGTCCGACGAGGGACTCACCCACATTCAACAGCAATTTGAGGGTCTCTGTTGCTTGCAAAACGCCGAGGACGCCGGGCAAAACGCCGAGGACGCCCGCCTGTTCGCACGAGGGCGCAAGCTCGGGCGGCGGCGGTTCTGGGTAGAGACAACGGTAGCAAGGGCCTTTTGTTGGGAAAAAAGTCGTAAGCTGTGCCTCAAATCGATACACGGACGCATGCACAACCGGGATGTTCAGAATCACGGAAGCATCGTTGAGCAGATAGCGGGTGGGGAAGTTGTCTGCTCCATCCACAATCACGTCGTATCCCGATAACAAATCGAGAGCGTTGTCAGCGCCGAGGCGAACGGGATGAGCGATCACTTTGACATCGGGATTTAGTTCGCGAAGGGTCTGTTCGGCGGATGCAACCTTTTTTTGGCCGATGCGGCGGCTGTTGTGGAGAATTTGCCTTTGAAGATTGCTTTCATCGACGTTGTCGTCGTCGATGATTCCAAGCGTCCCGACGCCAGCCGCCGCAAGATAATACGCCGCCGGACAGCCCAGGCCGCCAGCCCCCAAAAGGAGCACGCGACTTTTCAAAAGCTGAAGTTGACCTGCTTCACCGACCTCGGGCAAAAGCACATGCCGAGAGTAGCGAGCGCGCTGACTAGCAGACAGCAACTCGGGTTTGGTGACGGACCCGCCCGCTGCACGCCAAGCAACAATGCCTCCAGACAGCGACGAGACGTTGCCATAGCCCATCAACGAGAGACTATGTGCGGCAAACGCAGACCGCTTTCCGCTGTGGCAGTAGACGACGATGCGGGCGTCGGGATCCTTTGCGAGTTGTTCGATGCGTCCCTCGAGCAGGCCACGCGGCACAAGCCTCGCGCCGGGTATCACGCCTTGCTCGTGTTCGTCGGGTTCACGGACATCGAGTAGCAAAAGAGGTGTCGCCGAAGCGCGAGCAGCGAGCAATTCAGAGACGGAAACTTCGGCAACGGAGCGCAGAACTTGTCGCAAATAATGTTCGTAAGTGGACATGCGGTTTCACTTCTTGACGCGGTTTTGGGCGCGGCCTAATCTGACGTTAGGTTAGATTTTGCGGGCGTGGGCACTTTTCGTCGAAGCGAAAAGTACACGCTGCTACATTTGGCCCTCAATTCTTACCCATGTGATGTCGTGCTAGGCGCGAAAAAACCGACCGGCGCACACACAAAAAACAGGTTCTTCGGAGGAAAACATGTCCGCCATTGCCACCAACACCGTCGAGGCCGCACCCGAAAGTGCGCCTGCTGCGATGACAGCTCCCATTTCGCTCACCGCGATCGCCGCAGAAAAAGTCAAAGAAATCCGCAGCGCCGAAGGGATCGAAGAAAGCATGTTTCTTCGGGTCCGCATCGTCGGTGGAGGCTGCTCGGGTTTCAGCTATGACCTGTACTTTGATACGGTGGGGCCGCTCGACAAGAAACTCACATCGCACGACATCGAACTCATCGTCGATCAAATGAGTCTGCAATACCTGCGTGGGACGGAAATCGACTACGTGGAGGGACTTCAAGGCGCAGGCTTCAAATTCCACAATCCGAATGTCAAATCGACCTGCGGCTGCGGGTCGAGCTTCTCGGTGTAAGACACACCCCCGCCGCTTTTTTCCCCACCCTGTCTGTATCTTCCTCACGCTGTAGGTCTTTTCGTTCCTTGTAGACTGCAAGCAATGTCAAACGGTTCGGTCGCGCCCGAGTGTTTGGGCCGGGGCCCGTGGGTTCGTCGCAGAGCGGCGTGGTAGACTCGCTGCATTTTCCGACTGGAGTGTACGATGAGCCAGGGCAAACCCATGCAGCTTGGTCGCTATGAAAATTTGCAACTTCTGGGGCAGGGCGGAATGGGGGCGGTGTATCGCGGTCATGACCCGTCTCTGCAACGGACTGTGGCGATCAAAGTGATGCTGGGCCAAAACCCGGAGTTCCTGGCGCGTTTCGAGCGAGAAGCCCGGGCGGTGGCGAGGCTGTCTCATCCCAATGTGGTGCAGGTGTACGACTTTGGCCGAGACGAACAGAACAACCCGTTTTTCGTGATGGAACTTCTGCCGGGGCGTTCGCTGGACAGTTTGCTGAAGGAAAAAGGGCCGTTGCCACCTGTGAAAGTGGTGGATGTGTTGCGGCAGGCGGCAGACGGACTGCAAGCGGCGCACGCGGTGGGCATCATTCACCGAGACATCAAGCCGCACAACCTGATGCTTGATGACAGCGGGAATGTGAAAATCGTGGATTTTGGCATCGCACGGGACACAGGCTCGACGGATGAATTGACTTCGACCCAGGCGACACCGGGGACACTTCACTACATGGCACCGGAGGTGTTGTCGGGGCAACCGGCGGATGCGCGGGCGGATATTTATGCGCTGGGACTCGTGGGGTTTCATTTGCTGGCGGGCAAACCGCCGTTTACGGGGCCTAGCGCAGTCGCGGTGGCGATGAAGCAAATCAACGAGCCGTTGCCGGATTTGCGAGACGAAGTGCCGGGGGTGCCGAGTTCGTTGCGACGATTGATCGAGCGGATGACGGAAAAACGTCCTGAATCGCGGGCGCAAACGTGTCAGGAAGTGGTCAAAGAGGCGTCGCTGATTGCACACGAACTGATTGTCGGGCACACGTCTCCGTCGCATCCTCCGAAAGGTGGGCGGGGTTCGCGCGGGATCTTGTGGGGAGCGGCTGGGTGCGGGATTGTGGTCGCGGCGGTGCTCATGATGGTGGTGGGAAAAGGGAAGCGCAACGCCCACACGGCGCGGGCCGGGCAAGACGTTGTCAAGACGGAAACGCCTGATCCGGGGCCGCCTCACCATGCAGAGCATCGGCCAAATCCGCCGATTCCTGCCGGGACGCCGCAACCTCAGGTGACAGTGACGGCAAACCCAACGCCTCCACCTGGAAAATTAAAACGGCGTCCAAACCAAGGGCCGCTGCGGGTGGCGGTGCTCAAATTCAAAAATCTGGCGCAGAATCCCGAAATAACGGTGCTTCAAGAAGGATTGGGCGAGGCGCTGATGGATGCGATCATCCACGAACCGTCGCTGAAGCAAAAACTCAGGGTGTTGGAACGAAACCAGTTTGATGAACAGAACCTGGTTGAACTTTTGCGCGGCAAAGCGGACTACATGGACCCATACGCGGCTGTGGAGATTGGGAAAATCATCGGTGCGGAAGTGATCGTGCAGGGTTCGTTTGAGAAGCAGGGGAACCTGTTGCGTGTGACCACACGGATTACCTCTCTGCGAGAGGGCGATGTGCTGGACAGCGCGGTCGAGATCGTTCCGTACAGTGACCAGTCGGAAAGACTGCGCGCGGGAGACCTGGTTGCGGAGAAAATCAAGAAACGTTTTTTGGCTCTAGTGGCAGATTAGGCAATTTTGGGCGATGGAAACGACAGACGATCATGGCGACGATGGGGACGAGGGCGACGAACGAAACGCACATGGCCACACAGACCGACTAGGCCGTGTGCGCAAAGCAGTCCGGCACGCAGCGCATCTTCTGCCGAGCCAGGCTCCGTTGGAAGTGTTCGTTCACCACAACACGCTGCACGCTTTTGAGGGGAAACCGTTTTTCGAGGCACTCGCGGATGCGGAAGAACGGCTGTCTGTGAAAACGCTGCTCCCAGAACGAACGTACCGGGATGCGTTGAAACGGGGCCGGATCACGAAAGCGGAGGTGGAGTGGGCGTTGTCGAACGCAGGTGTTTTGGGTCAGGACAAAAACTGGCCCGAGCAGCTTGTGAGGAAAGAGGCGCTCGCATACCTGATGATGCGACACAGTTTGCGCGAAACAACGGCGGCGGGTGCGTCGTTTCTGGTTCACGAGACGGATGCCCTCGAGATGCTTCGCCGCGATGTGCCCGCATCGGCTCGGGAACGGCTTTTAGCAGACGGCGGCGCAGGTGGTGCGGCGCACAACAGCGAACGTGAACGCGCAGTGGCAAGGTCGCTGTGGGAAACGTGTGCGGGGCTTGTGGCGCAGTCTTTTGCGGCTCTGGATTTGCCGACGACGACAAACGCGCGACCGGCGTTTTTTCGGGTGCTTTTGACGACGTTGACTGGTTCGGACCCGTGTTTTTTGGCTCATCAAACGCTGATTCCTTTTGCGGCAGCCTTTTTGGATCGAGGAGAGGCGCAGTGGTCGATGTCGGACAGGATGCGCGGCTTCTACCTGTGCTTTGAGTCTGTGGTGACGACGGGGCTTGTCGTGCGGCCAGCGTGGGGGCGCGAGCTTGGGACACGGATCAAGCAACACCTTCGGGAGCATTTCGATGCGGAACACGAGGTGTTGTCGCTGTTGGACGAGCTGGGTATCGAGGACGACGAAATCGAGGAATACCTAACGCATACACTGCTGCATCTTCGAGGGTGGGCAGGCATGTTTGCGCGGCTGGAGCAGTCGCAAGATCCGGTGCTGCACGAGGTGGCGTCGGTACGGCTGGTCGATTTTTTGGCGGTGCTTTTGGAACTCGAGGCGATGTCGTTTTTGGATGTGGCGCGGCAAAACGGATATTCCGGCACGGCGAAAGGTCTTTTGGGGTGGCTGCGCAGCAAGGTCCAGACCAAACCAACGAAGCTCGAGAAAGAACCGCTGATGTGGGCTCTGTTTCAGCTTGTTCAAGTGGCAGGAATCAGGCCGGACGAGTTGAAGACACTGAGCAACGACGAGGCGCGGGCGGTGTTGTCGTTTGTGGCGGGTTTTTCGGAAAAAGAGCGGCTTCCGATCTGGCAGGTCGCGTATGAACGGCACTATCGAGACGAGCTGCTGGGCGGTCTGTCGGGTCTTGTGGAATACAAAGCGGAACAGAGAGAAAAGTGCGGCCCGACGGAAAAACAGCCCAAAAAGATGCAAGTCCTGTGTTGTTTTGACGACCGTGAGGAGTCTTTTCGACGGCATTTGGAAGCAACCTCAGAGGACATCGAAACGCTGGGAACTGCGGGTTTTTTCAACCTGGCGATGGCGTATCAGGGACTGGACGATCCGACGACCTTTCCGCTGTGTCCGGTCGTGGTCACGCCGAAACACAAAGTGGTGGAACAGGCGATTGACGGAGGCGAAACGGCGCTGGCGAAAAGGAAACAGCGTCGAGCTCGGTGGCACAAGATGACGCTTGCGTACAAAACGGGCACGAGATCGCTTGTGTGGGGCTCGCTTGTGACGGCGGCGAGCGGTTTGTGGACGGCTGTGCCTCTTTTGCTAACGGTGTTTGCTCCAGGCTTTTGGGCGTGGCTGAGGAGAGAAGCGAAAAAGACGATGTTGCCGCAGGTCAAAACGCAGCTTTCGGTGCGCACAAACGACGCGCGCGGCGATGCGGGGCTTTGGCAAGGCTTTACCATCGAGGAAAAGGCGGAACGAGTGGGGACTTTGCTCGAAAATGTGGGGCTCACGCGGAACTTTGCGGACCTTGTGGTGTTGCTCGGGCACGATTCGCACAGTGTGAACAATCCGCATTTTGCGGCGTATGCGTGCGGCGCGTGCGGCGGGCGCAGCGGAGGTCCGAATGCACGCCTGTTTGCGCGAATGGCGAACCGGAGGGAGGTGCGCGCTCTTTTGCGCAAACGTGGCATCGACATCCCAGACAGCACGCAGTTTGTCGGTGGGGTTCACGATACGTGCGATGACGAAGTGACTTTTTTCGACGTGGACCAGTTTCCGCACGAGACCAGGCGTCTTCTTCACGAGCAACGGCCTCACTTTTCAAAGGCGCTTTCGGAAAATGCGAAAGAACGGGTTCGGCGTTTTGAGACGGCACCGCTCAGCATCCGTGCAAACGAGGCAAAGCATCACGTCGAAGAACGCGCGGCTGACCTGAGCCAAGCGCGCCCTGAACTTGGACATGCGACGATTGCTGCGGCTGTGGTGGGACGGCGCTCAGCGTCGAAAGGTCTATTTTTGGACCGGCGGGTTTTCTTGATTTCTTACGACCCGACGATCGATGCGTCGGGCGCGATTTTGGAACGCTTGCTGCTGGCGGCGTTGCCGGTCGGGGCGGGCATCAACTTGGAATACTTTTTTTCGGCGGTGGACAACGAGCGTTTGGGTGCTGGAACGAAATTGCCGCACAACGTAACGGGGCTCTTCGGGGTGATGAACGGGGCGTGCAGCGATTTGAGGACGGGTTTGCCGTCGCAAATGATCGAAATTCACGAGCCGGTGCGCTTGCAAATTGTGATTGAGCAGCGACCGAGTCTGTTGCAGGCGGTGCTGGAGCGGCAGCCCAACATCGCGGCGTTTGTGAAAAACGAATGGGTGGCGGTGATGTCGCTCGACCCGGAAACAGGTGCCTTGCAGGAGTTCGATCCGCAGCGGGGTTTTGTGCCGTGGCGGCGAGTGGATGAGTCGGTGTCGCAAACATTGCCTCGCGCCAAGAGGTGGGCGGATTGGTTTCATGCGAGTCGCACGTTTTTGCCTCCTGCTTTGTTGGACGGACACGACGGCAAGATGTCGGAGCGTGCGACATGACGACCAGCCAAGCCTTGTGGTCCTTTGCTGCGCTGTCGCCTGCTTGGCCAGCGGCAGGTGCGCTGCTCGTCGGTGGACTGTCGCTTGTTTGCAAAAAAACAGAGGAGAAACACGTTGTCTGGATTTCGCAAACGGCGCTGTGGCTTCTGTTGTTGTCGGTGTTGGTCGGCAGCGGTTTGTGGTTTTTCGAGGGCGGCAAACCTGTCGATTTGCGCGTGCTGGATCTGTACCAAAGCGGCGACTATTCGCTGACACTGCGGCTGTACTTCGATTTCGCGAGCGTGCCCATTTCGGTGGTCGCTGCGGTGCTGATTTTGGCGACAAGCCGATTTGCGGAACGATACCTGCATCGAGAGGCGGGCTTTTTGCGGTTTTTCGCGCTGATGCTGACGTTTGCAGCGGGCGTGATGATGCTGCTGCTTGGCGGGAGTTTTGACCTTTTGCTGGCGGGCTGGGAAGTCGTGGGTTGGACGTCGGTGTTGCTCGTGGGCTTCTTTCACGAACGAACCGGGCCGGTGCGGGCTGCGTCGCGTGTGCTGGTGACGTATCGGCTGTGCGACGTGGGTCTGTTGGTGGGTGCGGTTGCGCTTCACGGTGCCATGCACAGCACGGAGTATCTGGACGTGATGCCTCACCTCGCGGCGTTTTCGAGCCACAGTCGCATCTTGTTCATCGGTCTGGCTTTCTTGGTGGCCGCGATGGGCAAATCGGCGCAGTTTCCGGTGGGCGGATGGTTGCCGCGCGCGATGGAAGGGCCAACAGCGTCGAGCGCAGTCTTTTACGGTGGTTTGTCGGTACACATGGGCATCTACCTGCTCATTCGAGCGGAGCCGCTTCTGCAACAGTCGGTTTTGCTGCAAGCGGCGGTGGTGGTTGTGGGTGGGACAACGGCGGTGATGGCGGGGCTTTCAGGACAGGTATGCGCGGACGCGAAAACGAATCTGGCCTACGCGACGATCAGCCAAGTCGGGCTCATGTTTGTTGAAGTCGGTTTGGGATTTCCCAAGCTGGCCCTTTTGCACTTGGTCACACATTCTGTGCTGAGGTACTACCAATTTCTGCGCACGCCCTCGACGCTTCAGGATGCACTCCTGCGTCGGCAAGCGGGAATCGCTCCTGAGCTTGAGTCGCGGACGTTTTTGGGCAGCGGTTTCTTGTATCGGCTGGCGATTGAGCGTTTTGCGGTGGATTCGTCGCTGGACCGGTGGATCGCTCGGCCTGTGTTGTCTTTGGCGAAAACAATCGAGGCTTACGAGACGCGGTTGGGGGCGTTTCTTTCTGGCTCGCAGGGGTCCCAAGACGACAACCAGGAGCAGACGCGATGAACGCGAACCTTGTGCTGTTTTCCTCGATTTGGGTGTTGCCGCTATTGATGTCTCTGGTGTTGGGCGTGGTCCGTTCCGAAAAGGTGGCGCGCGGTTTGGCGGTTGCAACAGCGGCGACGGTACTGTTTTTGTCGTCGTGGGCGCTGGCGAAGGACGTTGTGACGCATACGTTTTCTCGCACGGAAGCGATGTGGGCACCAACGTTGCTCGGGATTCGGTATCACTTGGGCATCGATGGTCTGAGCGCGGTGGTTTTGCCCGTCGCAGCGGTGGTGGTTCTGGCTGTGCTGTGTGCTTCGCCGCGCAAAGTGCTCACAAACTCGCTGTGCCGACAGATTTTGCTGACGGAGAGCCTGCTTCTGGGCGTGCTGTTGTCGCTGGATTTGAGCATCCTGACGCTGTTCTGGATTACGTCGCTGTGGCCGCTTTTTCGGGAGTTGCGAAAGCGAAAAGAATACGGTGCGGCGCGCATGATGGGGCTCATGGGAGGGCTCAGTTCGCTGCCGATGGTGATTTTGCTGGTGCTGTTGTGGGTGCAAAAAGCGAAAACCGGTGCTGCGTCAGAAACTCCGTTCGATTTGGCGGCGCTTGCGCAAAGACAGCTTGCCGATCCTTTGCCGGATGTGCTGGGAGGGCTCGTGATCGCCGGGGCGCTGATTCGGATGGGGAGTTTTCCGTTTCATTTGTGGTTTCTGTCTTTGTCCGAACGTGCTCCGACGCCGCTCACGCTGACGGCGTTTGCGACGCCGCTGGGTCTGTTTGTGATGACGCGGATTCCGATGCCGCTGTTTCCCGGTTTGTTTGTGCGAGCGGTGCCGCTTTTGCTGTGGCTGGGGCTGATTTCCGCGACGTATGGGGCGGCGCTGGCGCTGGTTCAAACGGACCTGCGGCGGTTGCTTGGGTACTTCTGGATGAGCCAACAAGGTTTTCTGTTGGCGGGAATCGCGGCGTTGAATGCGCCGGGGGTCAGCGGTGCGCTGATTCACGCGCTGGGCACGGTGGTGGTTCGTACGGGTCTTGCGCTGTTGATTGGGTCGATTCTTTTGCGCGCGGGCACGACGGACATGCGGAGACTTGGCGGACTGGTTCGGACTGCACCGCAAATGGCGGCGGGCTTTTTGCTGTTGTCGGTGGCGGCGGTCGGAGCACCTGCCACGCTCGGTTTTGTGTCGGAGGACTTGTTGACGCAGGGTTTGCTCGAACATCACGAAATTGCGGCGCTTGTGGTGCTTCTGACGACGGCGCTCAACGGAATCGTGTTGTTTCAGGCGTTTTCGCGCGTGTTTTTGGGTGAGGCCGTGGCGACATTTTCCCGTCCGCACGCTTTTTTGGATTTGTTGCCCCGCGAGCGTTTTGTGGCGGTCGCGCTGTTCGGAATGTTGCTGGTCGGAGGCCTTGTGCCCGCACCTCTTTTGGCTGTGCGGACCTCTGTCGTGGAAGCACTGCATGCGATAGACAAGGAAAAATCCCCGATCGACAACCTGCATGGAACGCCGGCGCATTCTGACTCGCGATCGTCGGATGTTGACCATGATCAAGTGAAACAACGTGCCGCAGCTTCGACCCATACAGGTCATTCCTAACAAGTTGCTGTGCAACGCTCTTGCTTCTTGGTCGCACTACGGGTTACTACTACCTTTGGCTGCCGGTCCGTCGGCAATCGGTCGATGAGTTTGCTGGTGGCCTTTGAAAAACCAATCCAATTGGAGCCACGACCCTGAGACCAGATAGCCGCCCTTCTCCCGCTGAACAGTATCGAGTCAACCACCGCATCCGCATTCCCCGCGTCCGAGTGATCGGCAGCGACGGACAACAGATCGGCATACTAGAGACACCCGACGCGCTTCGCCAAGCCCGCGAGGAGGGTCTCGATTTGGTCGAGATTTCGCCCAAAGCCGTGCCGCCCGTCTGCAAGATCATGGATTACGGGCGTTTCAAGTACGAAACGGCCAAAAAGGAACGCGAGGAGCGGCAAAAACGAACCGTGATTGAAGTCAAGGAGATGAAGTTTCGCCCCAAGACCGACGGTCACGATTTCGACTTTAAGGTGAAACACATCCGCGAGTTTCTCTCGGAGGGAAACAAAGCGAAGCTGGTGATCCAGTTCCGAGGCCGCGAGATTGTTCACCCGGAAGTCGGACAAAACGTGCTCCGCCGGGTTGTTGAAGCGTGCCAAGACATCGGCGCAGTGGAACAGCCCGCGATGATGGAAGGGCGACGAATGCTGATGATCATCGGCCCCAAACCGTCGAACGTGGTGAAGCCAAAAGTGACGACGACTGCGCCTGCGGGACCTGGGCCAGTCTCTGCGCCTGTGGTTCCCGTCATGGCGTCTCCGCCAAAAGACGAGCGGTAACGAGCGGTTTTTCAGGCCTCAAACAAACGAGTTGTTCAAAACTTCTCCGAGCCCGCCGCCTCCTGGAACGATGTACTGGTGGTCGGTGAGGCCGCGCTCTCGTTCCCACAGCGTTCCAGGCACCGTTTCCAGCACTTCTGGGTCAGACAGGCCGCGATCGAGCCGCAGAGCATACACAATGACCTCGGGATGGTTCTGCGTGACGTGGCGCAGATACTCGGGCGTCACGATGAGGTGTACCGCGATGACCTTGTTGGGCCGGCCCGTCACTTCCTGTTCGTAGTGGCGTAGCACGCGGCTCACGGTCGATCCCGTGGCACCCATCGGGTCGGGAATGAGCATCATCGCGTTTTCGACGGGCCCGCCGACTTTGGAAGCGTAAAGACCGGCCCCCGTGACTTGCCCCGCAGAATCAAGGGTTCGTCCAAGCGCCAAATGATCCTGCCGCACGCCCGCAGGAGACAGCACTTGGTTCAAAAAATCGTAGCTGACCTGCGATGGCAAAAGTCCCGCGCGAGCCAGTGCAACGACCACTGCTTTGGTGTCTTGCGCGATGACCTCACCGTCGTAAATGCCTTCTTTGACGTATTGAATCATGCGAGTGGGAATGCTCGCGACCTGCCGAGGAAATTCGGCGGCGACGACTTCATGCACGAGCATGCGATATAGCTCGACGATGAGACGGCTGACTTCTGGCTGCACCACATCGCAGTGGCAAAGCTTGGCCAAAAGTGAAAGTGCCAACGGGTCGCGCAAGATGTGTACCGACGAGCCGTAGCGATGATCGAACTCACAAGGACGATAGTGGACGGATTGGTATTGACGATCGGCTGTCATGGCGGCGCGGAGCCTAGCCGGAACGTGGTGCAAAGCGCAATCTGGTCGCGCAAGTTTCTGTTCACCGACGGTAAATATCGGATTTTCTCGAAACTGAAACCCGGAGTTTTTGGTTCGGAAAAACTTGCCGTATGTTCTGCGAGTGGACGACAAACGAACCTTGAGCTTTGCGAAGAGTCTTTTTCTTGGAGACCTGCGGGAAGACTTGATTTTTCCCTTTCCCGAACTTGCTGACGCTGAACAACGGAAGCTTGCGCAGCTCCTTCAACAGGTGCGGGATTTTGGACGCGACCACATCGATGCGCGTGCAATCGATGTAGAACAGCGCATTCCGCTCGAAGTCATTTCTGGGTTGGCCAAGCTCGGCGTGTTCGGTCTTCACGTTCCGTCACAATACGGCGGGCTGGGTCTGTCGCTGTCTGCCACGAGTCGATTGATTGATTTGCTCGGTTCGTTCGATGGGTCGGTGGCGATGCTCGTGGTCGCGCATGTGGGTTTTGCGGCGCAAGCGATTCTGCGGTTTGGCACGCACGAACAAAAAATGCGCTATCTGCCCGACCTGTGTTCTGGAAAGAGCCTCGGGGCTTTTGCGATGACCGAACCTTTGGCTGGGAGCGACGCTGGATCGAGTCGCACTCGAGCAGAACCGTGCCCGGGCGGTTTTCGGCTGACCGGGACCAAAACGTGGGTGCAAAACGGTCTTTTGTGCGACCTGTTTGTCGTTTTCGCGCAAACAACCGTACACCGCGATGGAAACGACGTGGATCGGATTACAGGTTTTTTGGTCGAAAAAGGCCCAGGTGTGATCGTCGGAACAGACGAACGAAAACTCGGTTTGCGGGGAAGTTCAACGCCCGCGATCTACCTCGAGGATGTTTTTGTTCCGTCAAATCGGGTGCTGGGAACGATCGGAGGCGGCTTCAAGGTTGCGATGGAAACCCGCCAGCAAGGCCGCCTGCTGATGACTTCAGCATTTGTGGGCGCGACGAGAGAAATGTTGCGTCACCAAGTCCAGCAAGTCACGTCTCGTCGGCAATTTGGTCGCGTGATCGGAACGCTCGGCATGGTGAAGGACCAAGTGGCGGAAACGGCTGTCCGGTTGTTTGCGAGCGAATCGGCGGTGCATTTGACGACGGGTCTTTACGATTTGGCTGAGCGGCGCAAAGACCTTGCGCTCGATGGGTCGCTCGAAGCCGCGATGTGCAAAGTACTGACGGCTGAGACTGCACACTTCGCTGCGGTGTCCACGATGCGTCTGTCTGGCGCGCAAGGCCTGTTGCAAACCCTGCCCCACGAGCGTTTTTTGCGCGAAAGCCAAGTCTATTTGGTGTTCCCAGGCACACATGAGGTGCTGCGCGCCTACATCGCGCTTTTGGGCATGCAACAGCCCGGCGAACAAGTCGCGCGGCTGTCCAATGTCCTCAAGCGGCCGCTGCGTGGATACGGTTTGGTGGTCGATTCGCTCATCGAAAAAGTGCGAACGGCGGCTTACGGACGCGCGATGCTGTCGCGACACCATCCACAGCTCAAACGTGAAGCCGTGCTGATCGAAGACGCGACGGACGCTTTCGCCAAAGAGGTGGATCGCGTGGTGCGCCGTCACGGACAACTTTTGCCCGAAATGCAATACGTGCAAAAACGTGTCTCCGACGTGGCGATGGACCTTTTTGCGATGTGTGCTTGCGTATCTCGTACTTCGTCGATGTTGACGGCCCGAGACGAACAACACGCCAAGCGGGCCTACAGCGAGGCAGCGGGAAAATTGGACAGCGGCGAACGGCAACTTCGGCTTTGTGCGGCGTTTTGCGGCAAAGCGGCCTCGCGCATTGCCGAGACGCTCAGGCGGTTTGGCCAAAACGACGACGAGCTCATGAAAACCATCGCCGATGACTGCTACCTGGAACGTCCGCAGGGTCCAGGCCATCCTGTCTCGATGCCCCCGATTTGACGCGCTGTGTTTTGCCCAAAAACCTCACAACACGCCCGAAAAACGGCATAAAAGCCTCCGGTTTTCGCTGGGCAGGCTGCGCGAAGAACACGCGGCCTGAAACCGCCGTTTCCGGTTAACATGAAAGGGAGTTTCTCTTGACCACGCACGCCCAACACCTTGCTGCCAATGAACTTTCCGCCGCGACCGGGCACCATTTGACGGATCGGTTGCCTTTGCCGGTGGTCAAACTCAAACCGCGCGCTCAACTGCCGGAATACAAAAGTGCCGAGGCTGCTGGAATGGATCTTTCGGCGTGCCTCGACGAGGGTGAGGTGATCACGCTCGGTTCTCTCGACCGCCGGTTGGTACCGACGGGGCTTGCGTTGGCAATACCGGTTGGTTTCGAGGGTCAAGTACGGCCTCGCTCGGGCTGGGCGCTGAAGGAAGGCGTCACGCTGCTCAACAGCCCCGGAACGATCGACAGCGATTATCGCGGCGAGGTGGGTGTCATCGTTGTGAACCTTTCAACGCAGCCCGTACACATTCGCCACGGAGACCGGATCGCTCAGCTCGTGATTGCGCCCGTGTCGAGAGTCATGCCGGTGTCCGTCGAACAACTCGATGAGACGCAAAGAGGCGCGGGCGGTTTTGGCCACACGGGACGGAGGTGACCATGGCAGTTTCCCTGTTCCGTCGCGGCGACGTAATCGGCGAAAAGTATTACGTCCTCACCAAGAGCGGGGAGACCGCATTGTGGGTTGGTTTTTTGGCGTGCAGCGTCGAGACGCAAAAAGCCACCGCCGAGCGAGGCGAGGTTCCCGAACCCGACTTGCAGATCAAAATCGTTCGTCCCGAACTGCTCGATGCGCCTGGGGCACCGGAACGCCTGCTTCGGCATCTTCAGTCGAACAAAGAACTCTCGCATCCCTTTTTGTCACCTATCGTCGATGTCCTTCTGCTGCCCGAACACAACACCGTCGCAGTCGCCGAGGCCGCCCAAGTAGGACAAGGTGGGCAAGGTGTGCTTTTGGATCGCATGGCCGCTTTTCGCCAAAAAGAGGGCTTGCCGCTGTCCGATGTGTTGCAAATCGTCGATCAGCTCGCCGAGGCGCTGACTTTTTTGCACGAACAGGGGCGCTGTCATGGCGATGTGCGACTGGATTCCGTGCTTTTGAAAACGGATGGGATTCGGCTCTGCGACGTGGGCTTGGGAATGGGCCTGCCTCGGGAACCGTACCTTTTGCAGCTTGGCTCGGTGGGTCAGATGGAAGCTGTCGCGCCGGAAATCCACGCGGCCCGGCCCGCAGACATTCGCACCGATGTGTTTGGGTTGGCCAGGGTGATGCAGTCGCTTCTGGAACTTGGAGACAACTGGTCTCTGATTCAAGAAAACAACCCACCGCTCGTCGGTGTCTTGCATCGTGCCATGGCGTCCGACCCTGCACTACGGCCCGCATCGATTGCCGCACTCGTTGGAGAGATGGAAAAAACGCTCCATTCTGATGTAGGTGCTTCGACGCCCGCGCAAACTGAACCCATCGAGTCGCAACCGTCGCCCGCTGCGAAAAGCCCCGCCAATAGCGGGATATCCTCGTCTGAATCCGCGTCGGTCGTTTCTTCCCGCTCGTCCATCGTTCCGGAATACCCGCCAGGTTCTGTGCTGGTCACTTGGCGCGCTTTTTTTGCAACGGTGTTCCTTGCCGCTGTGGTTGGGGCGCTTTTTGCCGTCGCCGTGATGCTGTTGCGCCGGCCCAAATCGCTTGGACCCAGGCCCAATCCGGCAAGCTCTGATCAGCCCTTTTCCGTTTCATCGCCAAAGTAGGGAACATGCCGACAAACTGTCTTTGCGGCCTCGCATTTCTTTTCGCTTTTGTCAGCGCGTCGTGGGCACAAACTCCATTTGATCAAGAGGTCCAAGAGCGGAATCAGCGTTTTTCCAAAGAAGCCGGAACGCCGGGTTCTGTCGTCGCTGTGATTCCTTTGTTGGGTTTGTCCGATTTGTCGGAAAACGTGGTCGATCGCAAGACCTTGCAAGACCTGTCGAAACAGGCAAGCGGCGGCGTGGCGAAGTTGTCAGAGCTTGTACGCGCAGAGGCTCTTTGGCACGACCTGTCGCTGCGACATCAGTTGGCAGACAAGGCCAGTGTCGCAGACGGCCTGCAAAAACTCGGGCTTCTGACGGCTTTTTCCATCGTGGGGCCGTTTGACAACGACGGACAAAAAGGCCACTCGACCGCGTATCCGCCGGAAACTGAAACCACCGCGCCGAGTCCGTCGGCTCGTTATTCGGGAAAAAATCCGTCGCTGCCTCTGTCGTATCGGCTTGTGCCCTCGTCGGGGCTCAGTCGCGACGGAAGCGTTCCTCTTGATGCGTGGATGCGGCCCGAAACCGACGGAACGGCTTATGCAGTGACGTATGTGCGTTCGGAGCAGCGGCAAACCGTGGCTGTCCGCGTCGGTGCCAGCGGTGCAGTCAAAGTGTTCGTCAATCTCGGCGCGCCGACGATAGATGCGGATGTTTATCGCAAATTGCACTTGGACCAAGAGGCGAACCTGGCCACGCTTCTGCCGGGCTGGAATCGCATTTTGGTGAAAATTTCGTCGCACAACAGCCGGTGGGCATTCGTGTTGCGTTTTACGACGCCCGATGGAAAACCCCTTGTGGGTGTGACACATACGGCGGCACCTCCTGCGGAAAACTGGAAAATTCCCGTTGCTGTTCCAGCCATTGGGCAAAAACCGGCCACGCTTCTTTCGGCGCTGCGCGGACGACTGAAAAACGCCAAACCAAACACGCCCCAGGCTGCCGAGCGTGCGGCGCAGCTCACCGACTTGGGGCTGTATCTGCATCACGCCGAGCCTGGAAATCCCGAACAACACGAAGCCGAAACCGTGCTTGCAGAGGCGGTTGTGCTCGCACCGTCGCACCAAGGCTATCGAATCCTTGCGGAAGCGACGGATGACGACAACAAGAAGCGGCTGGCGCTCGAGGCGGGTTTGGCATTGCCCGGCGATGATCAGAAACAGTTGACCGAAAAAGCGCGCATGTGGGTCGAGGTAGGTCTCATGAACGAGCGGGCCAGCCGAATCGAGCAAGCCAATCAGGCTTTTTCCGAGGCTGCGCGGCTTGAACCCAAGCTCTACACGGCCACGCTGGGAATGGCTCGGCTTTTGCAGGCGCGCGGGATGCCGGGTTTGGCGGTCCAAAAACTCCGAGCACTGGCCGAAGGCGTGCCGTCGGTGGCGGCGTTGCGGGCCTACGCGGATGAACTGTCGAAGGTGGGTCGGGATCGCGAAGCACACGCGGTGTATCAAAACATTCTTCAAATCCAGCCCAGCGACGAAGAATCGTTTCGCTTTTTGATCGCGCGGAAAAGAGCCGCAGGTCAAGTCGAAGAGGCGCTCGAATTGCTCGGCAAGTGTGCGGCGTTGCGTCCCGATGCCCAATGGCCTGTGCGCGAGGCAATCGACCTTCTGGAGGGAGCGGGTCAACTGGAAGCGGCGTTGCAAAAAGTCCTTGCGGCTGCGCCTCAGTTCGTCGGAGATGCGGAGTGGCTCGAACGGCGGGGGCGGCTTTTGCTCAAACTGAAACGAACCGAGTTGGCGGTCGCGTCGTTCCGTCGGTCCCTCGAACTCAAACCGCAAAATCCGTCGCTGCGAGAGTATTTGCAAGCAATCGATCCTGCCGCGCGCTCGGCAGAGGATTTGCAACGCAAGTTTCAGCAGGATCTCGACGCGCTGCTGAAAAAACCGCGTCCAAAACCGACCGTCGGAGACAGTGCGCGCGTGCTGTTTGACCAAAAGGTCGTTCGGATTCACAGCAATGGTCTGTCCGAGGAATACAACCAGCGCGTCGTCGAGATTCTGGATGACGCGGGTGCGCGCGAGTACGACGAGGTAGGCGTCACGTTTACTCCGGACACGCAGTCGGTGCAGTTCAAGACGGCCAAAGTCATCAAACCCAACGGCGATGTCGTCGAGAGCGTGTCTCAAAGCGAAACGAATGCGTCGGAGCCTTGGTACGGCTTGTATTACGACTTGCACGCGGTGTCGGTGCGTTTTGATGGGTTGCGGCCCGGCGACGTGGTGGTCGTCGAGCACACCCGTTCGGACGTGGGCCGGCGGAATTTGTTTTCGGATTACTTCGGCGACGTGACGTATTTGCAAGAGAGCATTCCGGTGCTGGAAGCGCGGTATGTCCTGACGCTGCCCGAGGAGGATTTGAAGCGGAGGCCGCTTTATTTTAACAAGCCTCACCTGTTGGAAGGCGCAACGCTGACACGCACCGACGAGGTGGTCGGACAAGAACACATCATTCGTTTTGTCGCGCAGAACCTTCCGAAAATCCACGACGAGGCCGGGCGTCCGGGATACGCGGAACTGTCGGCGTACATCCATGTTTCGACGTACAAAACATGGGACGACGTGGCGACTTGGTACAAGGGGCTCGTCGCTGAATCGCTTGTGGCATCTCCCGAAGTGACCAAGGCTGCGCAGGTTGTCATCGCCAAAATTCCAGCGTCAGACGAACTCGGTCGCATCCGCGCCTTGTACAACGAGGTCGTGCGGCGCACGCGATACGTCGGCCTCGAGTTCGGAATACATGGGTACAAACCCTACAAAGTCGCACAGGTGTGGGAACGGAAGTTTGGCGATTGCAAAGACAAGGCGGCGCTTCTGCATGTGATGCTGAAAGAAGTGGGCATCGAAAGTTCGATGGTGCTCGCGCGAACGACGAAAGGCGGGAACATCGACGCTGAGCCGGCTTCCTTGTCGGTGTTCGACCACGCGATTGTGTTCGTGCCCAAGTACAACTTGTATCTCGACGGCACCGCCGAATTTTCGGGCTCGATGGAACTGCCGAGCATGGATCAGGACACGATCGTGCTGGTGGTGAGCGATCCGAGGCCGCCGTATCTGGGCAAAGGTCATCTGGCACGCACACCTGTCCTGCCGTCGTCGCAGAGCGTGACGAAGCGCGTTTTGTCGGTGCTGCTCGACGAATCAGGCAAAGCCAAAGTGAGCGAGCAGCTTTCAGTCTCGGGCCAAAACGCGAGCCGCATGCGAGACCAATTTCAAAATCCGTCGTCGCAAAAAGAACGGCATGAAAAAGCGTGGAACGAGACGTTTCCCGGCGCGCAAGTTCGAGAGATCGAGATCCCGGATGTGCTGAATTTGGAAAAAGCTGTGACGGTGCGGGCCGAGCTTTCGGTGCCAAAGTGGGGTCGGCCTCCGAGTGGAAGTGCGCAAAAGGCGCTGGCGCTGTTGCCACTGGGGCGCGAACCGGACTTGCTGCGCAGCTATGCGCGTTTGTCGCATCGGCAATACGATCTGATTTTGGGTTTTGCGTGGGTCAGCCAAGAGGAAATTACCGTGCATTTGCCGCCGCGTTTTGCGGTCCAGCGATTGCCCGCCTCGTCGGAATTGGAATCGCCGTTTGGTCGCTTCAGCCTTCGGTTTGAACAACGGCCTGGCAAAAACGGGATCGATGTCATCGTAAAAAGCGAGCTGCGCATCGACCGGCATCGCCTTTCTGCGATGGACTACCCGTCGTTCCGTACGTTTTTGTCGGGCGTCGATCGCGCGCTGGCGCAAGAACTCTTGGTGGGCCGTGAGTAAACAAAACCAACTGTTTTTTCTTCTGTTGCTGGGTCTGGGCTGCGCCAAGGTCTCGTCGGGGACGGGCTCTTTTGAAAAGAGTCCGCCATTGGAAGCGCAGGTCGCTGAGCTTTCCAAAACCATCGAACACACGCCGAATCCCACACCAGAGCAGGTGTCCGAATTGGGTCTTTTGCTGCTGGTTTCGGGTCAAGGACAACCGGCGCAAAAACGGCTCGACGCAGCCGTTTCGCAAGGCCAGACGGACAGTTTGACGATGCTGGGGGCGGCGCTCGCGGCGCAGGAAGCGGGGGCGGTCGGCCTTTCGCACGAGCGGCTGCTTGCGTTTTTGGAGCAAGCGGTAAAGCGCGAGCCGACCGATCCGTGGTCGCCAGCGGTGGCCGAGCTGGCCACGCACAGGCTGCTTGCTCAGGGGCCGCTGGGCTTGGGTGCTGCCGAGGACAAACTCAGGCAAAAGCGGCTTGCGCAACTGTGGGAAAAACGCGCGCAACTGCCGTTGGAAGCGCAACAATTTTTGGGTGCGCTTTTGGGCCAATCGCTGCGGCTTTCGGGAGAGGAAAGCGCGGCGCGAAAAGTGGACGTGGAACGGGGGTGTCCGCCCACACTGTATGTCAGCGGCCCACACGGTCATTTTCCGCAACTGGATGTGCGGACGCCGTGGCCAAGTGACAAACCTGCAGCCGATCCGTCGTTGGCCTCGTACAAGGTGCGGTCGGGCCTGGGTTGTAGCTTGCAAGTGCAAGGGCTGCCGAGTCGGCCCGGTGTCTTTTCGGTCCACACGTTTTTCCGCGTGAGCGACGAGAGGCCTGTGCCGCTGACGGTCGAAACGGGAGGTACGCCGTGGGCGCTTCATGTAGACGGTGAACGCACATTCCATGACACTGCGCCCGTGAGTCGGCGGTATTTTTCGCTGCGGCTGTCTCCTGGTTGGCACACGGTCAGCGTGAAACTGGGCGTTGCGGGTTCAAACCATGTGCAGGTGGCGCTGCCGGGCGTCTCGTTTTACGAAGGAGAGCCCCGACAAGCGCCGCGGCCTGCTCCGGGGTCGGTTTCCCTGGAAGAACGCAAGCTCGCGCCTTTGCCGGTCGCGCAGACCCGCGTCCAGGGTGCGTTGCGTGCATTGCTCGGAATGCAGCAGGCGTATTTTTCCGGTGACACCGATGAAGGCTTGGCACTGGCTGAGGCGCATGTTTCGGAAACACCGCGTTTTTCGGCGCTGCGCACGGTGTATGCAAACCTGCTCTTGGCGGACCCGAACCGCCCGGATCGTTTGGCTCGAGACCGAGCGCGTTCGCAGCTCAAAGTGGCGCTTTTGCACAATCCGAACCTTCTGACGGCTCGGCTGGCGTATGCGCGGTTGCTGTTGCAAGACGAAAAGGCCGCGCTCGCACAGGAAGTCTTGGATGCGAATCCCCAAGAAGTCGCCCCGATTTGGCAGACCGAACTTTTGCGTCACCGCATTTTGAAAGCGCGCGGTTTTTTGGTCGAGGCACGGGCGGCGCTCGATGCGGCGCAAAAACTCGGTCCGTCGTCGTGCTCGCTTCTGGACCATGTGGCCGATTTCCGACGGGAAGAGCAGGACGATCGAGGGTATCTGCAAGCGGCGCAGGCGTTTTCGTCGTGCAATCCATACGCGGATCGCTTTGCCGAGTCGCTGCTCTCGGCGGGTCGTTTGGAAGAAGCGCAGGCGGAATTTGAGAGGCTGAGGGAGCTCGAACCCGAAAACCAGGCGGTGTTGCGGGGTCTTGTGCGCGTCCAGGTCGCTCGAAAGGCACTGGGTCCGGCGGTGGCGACATTGCTGAGACTGCGCGAGCTTGCCCCTGCCCGTTCGCAGCATTTCCTCGACTTGGCCAACTTGTTCGTCGAAAGAAACCAGCCGGAAAACGCGCTGCGAGAGCTCCAAACGGGGCTTTCTGAACTGCCCGATAGTCCAGAACTCGCGAAGGCGAACAAAGCGGTGACCCAAAAGGACGTGCTCGATCCCTATCGGCTCGACGGCAAAGATATCGTTCGCGCGTTCGAGGCACGACGAGGGGTGTATAGCGGCGAATCTGCGGTGCTGGTTCTGGATCGAACCGTGATGCGCGTTTTTCCGCGTGGTGAGCGCCTGAGCCTGACGCACAACATCATCCGGGTGCTGACCAAGGAAGGCATCGACCGCTACGGCGAAGTTCATATTCCTGACGGTGCCGAGGTACTGAAACTGAGAACCATCAAGGCCGATGGAACCATTCGCGAACCCGAGGAAATTCCTGAAAAAGACACGGTGTCCGCGCCGTCTTTGGAAGTCGGCGATTACGTCGAATACGAATACTTGGATCGCGACAGTTCTTCAGCGATCGCGCCGAATGGCTTTTTGGGGGAACGGTTTTATTTCGCGTCTGCAGATGCGCCGCTCGACCGCAGCGAGTATTTGCTCATCACGCCCAAAAACATGCCGTTGCAAATCGATTTGCGCGGGCCGCTCGATGAAAAAGGAAATCGGACTGTACCGACGGTAAACAAGCGTGAGGAAGGTGACCTTTCGCTGCTGTTTTGGCAACGCACACAGATTGCGCGCACGCAGCCCGAACAGCCGGTGGACCAAGGCCAAGTCGATGACTTTACGCCCTCGGTTCGGGTGGGTTCGGGTGTGATGCTGTCGGGCTATGTGAACCAGTTTCGCGAGCGTCGCTATCGGTCGTTGCGGCAAAACCATGAATTGAAAGAGCTGGCCCTCAAAGTTGGCGGTTCTCCCGATGCGTCGCCCGAGACGCCGAAAAGCCAGTTTGCGCGAGCGAAGGCGCTGGATGCCTGGGTTCGCAAGAACATTCATTCGGGCGGCAGTTTCGATGAACCCGCCAGCTCGATCCTGGCGCGGCGAGAAGGTCGGCGAGAGGTGCTGCTGCTTGCGCTTTTGGCTACTGCGGGCATTCCGGCGGAAACGTGGCTTGTTCGGCCCGAAAACAACCCCAAGCTCGAAGGTCCCCTGCCCGATGTGCTCGCGTATTCCGAACCGCTCATCGCCGTCGCGCCCGATGAACAAGGCCAGCCCCTCTTTTTCATCGATCCGGTGTATCGCCACAGTCCGACCGGTCTCATCAGGCCGCTTTTGCGTGGGGCGCAGGCGTTGCGCGTAAAAAACGATCCATCGCTGCCCAAAATCGATGCTGTGCAGCAAGTCACGGTCCCCCTTTCGCCCACAGGAGGCGTGCCGCCCCGGTTGCTTTCAGCACTGTCCTCGGGAACGCCCGGCCAGTCGCTTTTGCCGATGCTGTCGGACCGCCGGAAAGTCGAGTTTTTTGCCGAGCTTGAGGCGACAGGTGCCGCCCAGGTCCGGGTTCGCGAAAGCCTGACCGGCGTGTTGGCCAGCGAATGGCGTGATCAGGTCGAACACGTTGCCGAGGACAAATTGCGAAAAATGCTCGAACAACGCGCGCTCGGTTTCTATTTTCCGGGCGCAAGCCTGGCGTCGCTCAACTACGGGCCGCTCGACCGCGAAGATGACGAATTGGTGATCGAGTACCGCTTCAGCGTGCCTCAGCTTGCGCGACAGAGGGTGTCCCAAAGTGGGCAAAAGGAACTCGTGTTGCCCGTTCCGTATCCGCTTTTGCTGGGTCGGCGCTATGTCACCGTGCCCCAACGAAAGCTCCCTTTGCTCATCGGGTACGTGACCCCGAGCACGCTCGAAGCCCACATCGCGTTGCCCAAGGGTGCGCGGGTCGTGCAGCTTGCGGAACCTGTGGAATTGCAAGGGTTTGGTCGTTACAACCGCAGTGCCCGAGCAGAAACGGACAAAGTTACGTTGCGCGTCCAAACCGAGCTTTTGCGGAAAAGAATCCTGCCCGACCAATACCCCGCGTTCGTCGAATTTGCCGCCCGCACCGACGTGGCCGAAGAAGCCTTCGCCCTCATCGCCGTCCCCTAATTCATCAGGAACATCCAAGGTCCTGATCGCACTCTGTTTGGATTGGGAATGGACTAAAAGCGATAGCCGAGGCCGACCCACACATTCGGCCCGACCGTGACAGTGTTCTGGCTGTGTTCATCCGGTCGCACGGAGGTCAAATCGATTCCGATGGTTCCCACCAAGAACAGAGCTCGGTCGCCCTCCCACTTGACGAGATCAATGCTCATTTCCGCCCCAAGTCCCGATAGAAGTGCGAACCCCCACATGTCCCGCGTCGCGTACCGAATCAACATCGCACGCACAAACGGAGGGACCGTCAGATCGACGCCCAGACGTACCCGCGAACCGATGGGAAACAACAGTCCCAAAGCAAGCGATGGTTTGAACAACGGCAGACCAGATAGCGTACTTCCCCCCTCGATCCGCAGCCGCACCGTGATGTCCATCCACCGTGTCAGGACACCTGCCCGCATTTCGACGCCACCGGATAGAAAAGGGGTCTCAAACAGGTATTGAAATGATCCGCCTCCCACTACCGCCAGCGACCGCTTGGATCGGCCCGATTGCACGGAAGGTTGTGGTACCGGAGGAGCTTCAGAATGAGGGGCAACAGACACCCCCGAAGTTGTCATTCCTGTTGTCGTTTCGGTTGTAGTAGCGGCTCCTGTGGCTGGCTGTGACACATCACCTGACGGTGCAGGAGCACCACTCTGTCCGTAGACGTTCTGGGACGACAAAAGGACTGGAAACATCACCGTACACAACAGGCGAATTATGGACATTGCAGCCTCCCGAGTGCTTGACAGGCTTCCCGGTCAACCGCGTAACAGGTTCCCCCATCGGTTGCGCAAGTGAGCACGCCCCCTTCGCACGTGCTGCCCGATGGAAAACTCCATTCCACCACATCACAAATTCCTGCTTGCCGAACTTCCTCGCAACTGCGTTCGCGGATGCAATGGGCAATGGCAGGCGAAAAGCTGGGATACTTGTGCTCGCAACCGCTTTCGTAGCAGTTGATGGCGGCGTGTGTCGGGCAGCAGCTGTAGATCTTTGCTGCGGCGTCTTCGCACAAGAACGTCGAGGTTGTGATGTTGCTACACGAGTGGCCGAGGCAGAGGCCCAGAGCCAAAGCAGCGATGACCGCTCTTCGTAGCTTCCGATGACCAGATTCAACGCCAAAAAGCAGCATGTACAAGATGTATCACATCCCGAAAAAACGGAGTCATGAGGAAAGCTCCGATGTTCCAGCCCAACATCCTGTGCTGGGCCGTGCTGGTCAGGGATTGGGTACACCTTCTCATTGACCTGTTTGGGTACACCTTCTCATTGACCTGTGATGATTCCGCCTCTTAGATAGGGGCAATGCAACCCAAAGGCATCAAAGTCAGCGAACTTGCGCGCCGGTCAGGAGTCTCGGTCGCGACCGTTCACTTCTACATTCGAGAAGGTTTGCTTCCGCGCCCCACCTGCAAAACTTCTCGAAACATGGCGTATTACGATGAATCGCTTGTCGAACGAATCCGGTTCATCCGGCGTTTGCAAGAACAGAGACACCTACCGCTCAAAGTCATCCACTCTCTGCTGTCGGGCGAAGGTTCGGGGGATGAAGCTCTGTATCCAAGTCTGATGCAGCTTGAAACACTTGCGTTGCCGTCGATGGATCGCGAAATCCGGGGTGAAACGCTCACGAGATCTGCGCTCCTGTCTCAAACAGGAATTGAACCGGACGACCTGACAGATTTGATCAAAATGGGAATCCTGACCCCCATAACAGAGGGGACGACTGAAGCAGCAGCAGCAGGCGCAAAGGAGTCCTTTTATCCTGTGGATGTCGCGATTGTGGAAACGATTGCGCACGCTCGGAAAATGGGGTTTTCGCGCAACCTGTTTCCAGCGAGTGACCTCGCGCTTTACCAACACGCTTTGTCACGTCTTCTCGGAGAGGAAGTCCCCCTTTTGGCTAAGCGGTTGCGTGGTTCCACGTTGTCTGTAAATCCCGAAAAAATGCTCCATGCTGCGATCTATTTGATGGGTCAACTCCTGCTTCAGCTTAGGCGAAAGTTGATCCTGGATTTGGTTGCAGAACTGTCCGTCCGTTCGCGCGGATAGCGTCTACGAAGCCACCGCAGTTCCAACGCCAGCCATCCATTCTCCCAACTGTTCTCGAGACACGGGCCGTTCTGGATCGTTTTCAATGTGCGTCACAAGTTCGCCGCGATACATCACATACAACTCGTCCGCCAACGCTTGTAGTTCCGACAATTCCGAAGACACGAGCAGAATCGCGCAGCCTTTGTCGCGCGCGGCGAGAAGCGCCTCAGAAATCGCCTCAATGGCGCCCAAATCCACACCCCGCGTAGGTTGTGCCGCCAACAACACTTTCGGAACAGAGTCCCCCATGTTCAACGCACGCGCGAGCAACAATTTTTGTTGATTTCCGCCGGACAAAGACTGCGCCACCGCTTCAGGTTGCGCGGGTCGTACGTCCGCATCTTCAAGGACCTTTTCCGCCTGTCTGTGAAGTTTTTGTGCATCCAAAAACATCCCAAACGGCCCCTTCCAGAATCGTTCTTCGTGTCCGAGCAGCAGGTTTTCCGCCAGCGTTCCCAAAAGGACCAAACCATGTTTGTGTCGGTCTTCCGGTACGAGCGCAAGACCAAGCTTGAGGCGCGCATCCGTCGGTGCCGTTGTCACATCCCGCGACCCAAGACAGATCGTTCCAGACTTGCAAGGAAGAAGCCCCGCAATCGCTTCGATCAGCTCCCGTTGACCGTTCCCCAACACGCCCGCGATGCCCACGATCCGAAAGGGGGCCACATTCAGAGACACCCCCCTCACCCATGTCACCCCATCCCGTTCGACGCAAAGATTCCGTATCGAAAGTGCTGGGGGAACTGCGGCGGACCCAGGTGCCTGTGTCCCTCCGTTCCATTGTCCCGTCACAGAATGAGTGCGCACGACTGGTTTCAAGGCGCGACCCACCATGGCGTGCGCCATCTTGGACACCGAAAAATCACGCTGCTCTAGTTCTGTCACGACTCGACCCCCACGCATGACCACGGCGCGATCTGCGGTGTGCAACACCTCATCCAGTTTGTGGGTCACAAGCACCATCGCCCGCGCGATTCCGTCGTTTTGTGCAAGCAAACCGCGCAGCGAAGCCAGCAACCGTTCCGCCTCTTTCGGTGTCAACACAGCCGTCGGTTCGTCCAGCAAAAGCACCCTCGCCCCCCGATACAGTGCTTTCAGAATTTCGACCCTTTGTGCCTCTCCCACCGATAGTTTTTCCACCACTCGAGTCGGGTCCACCGAAAGACCATGCTTTTCCGCCAGCGCGGCCACTTCCTCATTGGCTTTCTTTTTTTTAAGCCACACGCCAAACCGCGTCGGTTCCTTTCCCAGCACGATGTTCTCTGCCACCGTCAGCGTCGGCACGAGCAAGAAATGCTGATGAATCAGCCCAATTCCCGCTGCGATGGCCCGTTCTGGCGACGGAACGACTTGCTGCCCACCATAAAATACGTTTCCCGAGGCCAGCGGACACAGCCCATACAGCGCGTGCAGCAGCGTGGACTTTCCCGCCCCATTTTCGCCGAGCAGCGCGACCACCTCGCCTGGCGGAATCGCCAACGACACTCGATCATTTGCAAGCTTTTGTCCGTAGGCCACGGAAACAGAATCCGCCAAAACCAGCGGTGTAGACGCGCTCATGCGCAATACAGAACAACTTTTCCAAAACCCTGCAAGAAGAACGCTAGATGAAGGCTGTTCAAACAGGGTCGCTGGTCTGTTTGAAGAGGATGAAGGCTGTTCAAACAGGGTCGCTGGTCTGTTTGAAGAGGATGAAGGCTGTTCAAACAGGGTCGCTAGTCGATCGGAAGAGGATGAAGGCTCTAAAAAACGGTGTCGCTGGTCTGTTTGAAGAGGATGAAGGCTCTAAAAAACGGTGTCGCTGGTCTGTTTGAAGAGGATGAAGGCTCTAAAAACAGGTGTGTAGGGTCGAAAAAAGACCGCGCGTGGGTTTCAAACAGGTGTGTAGGGTCGAAAAAAGACCGCGCGTGGGTTTCAAACAGGTGTGGAGGGTCGAAAAAAGACCGCGCGTGGATTTCAAACAGGTGTGGAGGGTCGAAAAAAGACCGCGCGTGGGTTTCAAACAGGTGTGGAGGGTCGGCTAACGAAGGGGGTGGCGGTGTGTTTCCTGCCGATTTGCAGGGGTGGGACAGGACAGCTGTTGGGGCGGCGAGGGGTTTGGTTAGGGGGTTTTGGCTTTGCGGGCGGCGAAGCGGGTGCGGAGAAGCTTTGCGGCACCGGGTTTGTCCTTTTGGGGGACTCGGGAGACGGCGAGGGCACCCTCGGGCACGTCGTGGGTCACGGTGGTGCCTGCGGCGATGATGGCGTCCTTGCCGACACGGACAGGGGCGACAAGTTGGGTGTCTGAGCCGATGAAGACGCCGTCCTCGATGAGGGTGGGGTGTTTGGCAAAGCCGTCGTAGTTGCAGGTGATGGTGCCGCAGCCGATGTTGACGTTGGCACCAATCTGGGCGTCGCCAAGGTAGGTGAGGTGATTGGCCTTGCTGCCCTGGCCGAGGTGGGTCTTTTTGAGTTCGACGAAGTTGCCGACGTGGGCGTCTTCGGACAGAACACTGCCGGGGCGCAAATGGGAAAAGGGGCCCAGGTGGCAGCGAGACCCGATGTGGCTGTCTTTGGCCACGGTGTAGGGGCGGATGTGGGTGCCAGCTTGGACAAGGACGTTTTCGAGGACGCAGCCCTGCTCTAGGACGCAGCCGGGGCCGATGCGGGTCTGGCCGCGCAGACAAACGCCGCCCCACAGCTCGGTGTCGGGGCCGATCTCGACGGTGACATCGACGTGGGTGGTGGCGGGATCGACAAAAGTGACGCCGGCGAGCATGTGGGCGCGGTTTGTGCGGGCGCGGAGCTTGTCGCACGCTTGGGCCAAGTCGGCGCGATCGTTTACGCCAAAGACTTCGTCGGGGGCAGCGGTCACGGCGGTGATGGTTTCGCCCTGGTTTCTGGCAATTTCGAAAAGGTGCGTGAGGTAGAGCTCGCGGGTGGCCGGGCTTTGGGTGATGTGGCGGAGGGCGGACAAGAGAAACTGGGCGTCGCACAAGTACATGCCGGCGTTGACCTCGCACAGAGCGCGCTCGGCGGGGGTGGCGTCTTTGTGTTCGACGATGCGGTGGACGTGGCCGTCTTGGCGGACGATGCGTCCGTACCCGGTTGGATCGAGAAGGGTGGTGGTGAGGAGGCCGAGCTTGCCGGTCGTGGCGGACAACAGGCGCTGCAAGGTCTCGGTGGTCAAAAGGGGAGTGTCGCCGTACAGAATGAGGACTTTGCCGCCGCGTGCGGCGAGTTCGGGGAGCTTTTCAAGGCCGCAACGAACGGCGTCGGCAGTGCCTTTTTGCTCGGGCTGGAGGGCGAAACGCAGGTCGGTGAGGGCGTGGGGACTTGTTCGGACGGCGGCCTCGACGGCTTGGGCTTGATGGCCTACGACGATGGAAACGGCAGACACGGCCAACGGTGGAAGCGTGGAAAGGACGTGGTCGAGGAGGGTTCGCCCGCCCAACGGAAAAAGAACTTTGGGGCGGGAGGAACGCATGCGGGTGCCCTGGCCAGCAGCGAGGACGAGGGCGTAAAGAGGGGTGTTCATGGGCGAAAACCTGTCTTAGCGGGTGAGTTTTTTGTATTTGATGCGGTGCGGCTGATCGGCGTCTTTGCCTAGGCGGCGGCGGCGATCTTGTTCGTAGTCGCGGCAGTTGCCGGCAAACCAGACGACGCGGCTGTCGCCCTCGAAGGCGAGGATGTGGGTGGCGATGCGATCGAGGAACCAACGGTCGTGGCTGATGACGAGGGCGCACCCGGCAAAGTTGAGCAGGGCCTCTTCGAGGGCGCGGAGGGTATCTACATCGAGGTCGTTGGTCGGTTCGTCGAGGAGCAGGAGGTTGCCGCCCGTGCGGAGCATCTTGGCCAAATGGACGCGGTTGCGCTCGCCGCCGGACAGGTCTTTGACGCGCTTTTGCTGGTCTTGGCCTTTGAAGCCGAATTGGCCGACGTAGGCGCGGCTTTGGACGCGGCGCTTGCCCATCTCGAAGGTTTCAATGCCGGACGAGATTTCCTCCCAAACGGTTTTGTCGCCGGACAGGGCGTCGCGGCTTTGATCGACGTAGGCAAACTGGACGGTTTCGCCGATGGTGAGGGTGCCCTTGTCAGGCTTTTCTTGGCCCACGAGCATGCGAAAAAGGGTGGTTTTGCCGGCTCCGTTGGGTCCGATGATGCCGACGATGCCGCCGCGCGGAAGGCGGAAGGACATGTCGTCGAACAATAGGCGATCGCCGTAGGCTTTCTGAAGTCCCTCGGCGACGACCACGATGTCTCCCAAACGGGGCGCGGGCGGGATGGAGATTTCGGCGACCTCTTGGCGGGCCTCTTGGGACTGCTTGAGGAGCTCTTCGTATGCGGTGAGGCGGGCTTTGCTTTTGGCCTGGCGGGCCTTGGGCGCGGCGCGGACCCATTCGAGTTCGCGCTCGAGGGTTTTTTGGCGGGCTGATTCCTGCTTTTCTTCGACGGCGAGCCGTTTTTTCTTTTGCTCCAGCCAAGACGAATAGTTGCCTTGCCAGGGGATGCCTTGGCCGCGATCGAGTTCCAAAATCCAACCGGCCACGTTGTCGAGGAAGTATCGATCGTGGGTGATGGCGACGACAGTGCCGGGAAATTCGGCCAAATGACGTTCGAGCCAGAACACAGAATCGGAGTCGAGGTGGTTGGTCGGTTCGTCGAGGAGGAGCAGGTCCGGCTTTTCGAGGAGCACGCGACAAAGCGCGACGCGGCGACGCTCACCGCCGGACAACACGGTCACGTCTTGGTCGGGCGGAGGCAGGCGGAGGGCGTCCATGGCGATCTCAAGCTGGCGTTCCACGTCCCACGCGCCTTGGGCCTCGATTTGGTCTTGGACGCGGCCATGTTCGGCGATGAGCTTGTCCATTTCGTCTTGCGGCAGGTCTTCGCCGAGGCGCATCGACAATTCCTCATAATGCTTGAGGAGATCGAGCTGGTCTTTGACGGCGAGTGCGACGTTGCCGTAGACCGTTTTGTCAGGATCGAGCTTGGGTTCCTGTGGCAAATAACCGACGCGGATGCCATCGGCGGGGCGGGCCTCGCCCAAAAAGTCTTTCTCGACGCCGGCCATGATGCGCAACAGGGTGCTTTTGCCCGCGCCGTTTCCACCGATGACGCCGATTTTTGCGCCGGGCAGAAACGACAACCAAATGCCTTTGAGGATTTCTCGCGAAGGTGGCACGACCTTGCGCAGGTCCTGCATCGTGAAGATGTATTGAGCAGCCATGTTTCTCTCTTTGTTCAGGTTGAGCAGACGGAGCTTGGCGGCAGGCTCGGGTCCGGCTAGGGACGCAATAGCATTCCGCAAAGGGTGTAGGAAAGGATCTCGTGGCACACGCGATGAAGGGTGGCCTCATCGCTTGTACGGCGAACGATCCACTGCAAAGCGACTTCTTTGAGTCCACCAAGTGCAGCCTGGGACACAATTTCTGGATCGAACGAACCGAGCAAACCCATGGCCTGTCCTTTGACAAGTGCGCCTTGGAGAAGCAAGCGGAGGCGTTCGTAGAAGTCGGCCATTTTGGCGTCGGCTTCTGCGTCGATGCCGTCGGCGACAAGAAGGACGATGCGGGTCACGTCGCGGTTTTCGGACAAGACGGCCATGACGCGGCGCAGGTTGGCTTCGATTTGTTCCAGGGGCGGCGGTGCCTGCGGGCGCATATCGACGAGGGTGACGACTTCCTGAATGCTGTGGAGAAAGCGATCGACCAAGGCGTCGAACATGGCGCGTTTTCCGTCGAAATGCAGGTACAAGGTGCCGCGTGCGACGCCGGCTGTATCCAAAATGTCCTGGATGGCGGTGTTGTGGTAGCCGTGCTGGGCAAAGAGCGTCCGGGCGACGGAAAGAAGCTGTGCGGAACGTTCGTGACGCAACCTTTGGGCGCGGGCGACTCGTCCATCGAGTGGCTCGGTTGGGAACGCTTCGTCTGTGGGCTCGTTGGGATGGCTCGTCGGACAGGGCAGCGGCGAAAGCGATGCTGGAGAGGTCGTGGCTGGCTCGGTTTCGGTCTTGGACACGGGGCGCATGCTATCAGCACTTTTGGGTTTTTTTGTCGCTTGTGTCGCAGCGAGGCCGGTCTGTCCGCCTGAGAACGGCTGCTCCGCACAAAGTAATCGAATAACCTAGCGATACTGCTTGACAATCCTTGGGCGCATGAGAGAACATATTTCTTGTGAAGTGGCTCACTGGTTCCAAGGCAGTTGAAGGGTCCGTGTAAGGACAGGGAAACAGCGAGTTTTTCGCGCAAAATCAAAATTGGTTGTAGAAACACACACACGAGGGGCAAGACCCTCACATGGAGGCCAAGATGGCTGGTTCGGATAAAAGAAAACAAAGTCTGTACTTCCCCGAGGACATGCTGAAGGAAATCCAAGAAGAGGCGACCCGCCAGGACCGTTCTCTGTCGTGGATTGTTCAAAAAGCGTGGAAAATTGCTCGCAACGAAATTCGCAGGTATCCCTCGGTGAATGAAATCGAGGGAGGAGACGACGACGAGCGCGGCAGCAAAGAATAGCGGCGACTCGCGGGACCCTTTGTCCCGCCGTCGAGGAAAGCGGCACTCCGGCTTTGCAGAAAGTCGGGACGGTGCCGCTATTTTTTTTGAGGTCGTCGGGCAGCCGCTACCGGCAAAGACGTTGGTGCTTTGCGACGGTCTCGGCTGCGATGGATACGTTTGGAAGTATTTGCAGTGGGCGCTTTCGGATCGTTTTCGTTTGGTTCATTTGCAGTATCGGGGGCACGGGCGCACACCGTTGCCGACTGATTTTGGACACGTTTCGATGGATGACTTTGCCGCCGATGTACTGGCGGTAATGGATGCGACCGAGACGGAAACAGCGGTGTTGTGTGGGCACTCGATGGGTGTGCAGGTTTGTTTGGAAACCTACCGTCAGAGTCCGTGTCGGTGCGCAGGGCTTGTCCTTGTGTGCGGCAGCTACCGCAATCCGCTCAAGACGTTCAAAGGCAAAGAGACGCTCGCGAAACTTTTGCCGGCGTTGCAGGCGGCGGTGGGGCATGTGCCCCGGCTGGTGGGAGCGTTTTGGAAACGGCTTCTGCCGCTCGACTTGTCGTTTCAAATTGCGCAGCGCGTCGAACTGAACGGCGAGCTCATTCACCGCGAAGACTTTGTGCCGTATTTGGAAGGCCTGTCGCGGATGGACCCGCGCATGTTTGTTGCGACGATGGCGGCAGCCGCGCAACACGATGCGCAAGACTTGTTGCCGCTGATCGCGGTTCCAACGCTGATTTTGACCGCGCGGCGCGATTCGTTTACGCCGATGGCACTCTCGCAAGAGATGCGCGACAAAATTCCTTCGTCGGAACTCTACGTGGTGGAAGAGGGAACACACACTGCGCCGATCGAACGACCGGCGGAGGTGACTCAGGTGGTCGAGAAGTTTCTTTCTGAGCGGGCTTTTCCGCCGTGACGAACCCGACGCTGCCGCCGGAAGAACCTTCTTTGACCCACCGCTCGCACTGGGTCAATTCGTTGCTGCTTTGGTCCATGCGCGTCGGCATTGTCGTGATGCTGATCGTCACAGGCGTTTACGTGGCGCGATGGAACCAATTGACCGACGAGCAAGAAGAGATGGTTCGCTACGTGGAAGTGAACATTCCTGCGGTCGAATATCACGAGGCACCGATCCTGTCGCAGATTGACCTTCTTTTGCGGGACAAAACGCAGCGTCCCGAGGCGGCGCGAAAACAACTTTCGGACGAACTCATGCCTGCTCTCGTGCGGCTGCGGAAAGTGGCGGATGGGCCCGTTGCGGCGGCCAAAACACCTGCGGTCAAACAGCTCGCCGAGGAATACCGACAAAGCGTCGAGGAACTCATCAATGTCTGCCGGACGACGATTCGGGTGATCGACGATCCGAAGCTGGGTGAAAAAGAAGGCTATTCGCAGGTGTTGGAAGCGTTGCGGCGCGCAGTCGGCAAGAACCGAGCATGGCGCGAACACGTCGCGGAAACGACGGCTCGGCTGAAACTAAAAGGCGTCAAAGGTCGCGCGACCGCGAAGTAGTGCGACCAGCGCCTCAGGAACAGCCGGACGTTGAGCCACAATTCAAGCATTTGTGGCATGCGCCCGAGCGAACCATGATGGTTCCACATTCGTGACATGTGGGCGCGTCGGTTTCGGCTCGAAAGGCGCGGCTGGTCTCAGTCGCGAGAAGCGCACCCAAATGCGGCAACGATGTCGCAGAAGGCGCGGGCACAGCCTGCGTCGAGGGCGCGGGCGTGGGAAGGTTCATTTCAAGCTGCTCGGCTTGCACTTGTTCGGGCAAAAACTTCGCTTCGAGCCAGCGGAACAAGTAATCCATGATCGAACTGGCCCTCGGGATTTCGGGATTTCCGGTCCAGCCAGACGGCTCAAAGCGGGTGCGGCTGAACTTGTCCACGAGCAGACCGAGCGGCACGCCGTGCTGAAGCGCGAGCGAAACCGCCGTCGCAAATGAATCCATAAGACCCGAAATGGTTGAACCTTCTTTGGCCATGCGTACAAAAATCTCACCGGGGGAACCGTCGTCGTACATGCCGACATGTAGGTAGCCGTCGTGACCGGCAATCGCAAACTTGTGCGTGATCGAGCGACGCTCGGCGGGGAGTTTCCGACGGACAGCCATCGGCGGACCTTTCGGATTCGTGAGCGCAGCGACCTTTTGCAAAAAATCCTCGAGAGACAATTCGGTTCCGTTCACAAGCTGCTGCTGCACATGCGCCGGCAAAAGGTGGAAGAGCGTCTGGAGCGGCTTGGGAAACTCGGTACTGGTACCGCTCGGATTTTGGGTTTTGGACGTGGAGACGGGCTGGCTGCGTTTGCAGCCGTCGCGGTAGATCGCAATCGCCTTCAAACCAAGTTGCCAGGCCTGCATGTAGGCGGCTTCGATGTCCGCAACGGTGGCATCACTCGGCAGGTTCACTGTCTTGCTGATGGCCCCCGAGAGGAAGGGCTGGACGGCGGCCATCATTTTGATGTGCCCGACGGGATGAATCGAACGGGTACCGTGTTGTGCGCGGAATGCACAGTCGAATACGGGCAAATGTTCCGGCAGAAGGCTTTGGGCACCTTCGATCGTGTCGTGGCTGCTGATGTGATCGAGGATCTGCTTTTGTGCGGCACCGTCATATTGAAGCTGCGAAAGGGCTTCGGTCACGCTTTGGTTTGTGATTTTGAGCATGCCGCCACCGACGAGACGCTTGTATTTCACGAGCGCGATGTCAGGTTCAACGCCCGTGGTGTCGCAATCCATCATGAAGCCGATGGTTCCGGTCGGTGCGAGCACGGTCGCTTGTGCGTTGCGGAAACCGTGAAGCTCCCCGACGAAAATCGCTTCGTCCCAGGCAGAACGTGCGGCTTGGAGCATTTCGTAGGGACAAGACGCTGAATCGATCTGATCGACATACTGCCGGTGCTTGCGCATGACTGACAGGAACGGCGCTCGGTTTTTGTCAAAAGCGGCGAAGGGACCGCTGTGGTGTTTCGCGATCTCTGCGCTCATCCGATAGGCGCGCCCGCCCATGAGCGCAGTGATGGCACCGGCGTAGGCTCGCCCCGCGTCGGAATCGTAGGGCAGCCCGCGTGACATGAGCAACGCACCCAAGTTTGCATACCCAAGGCCGAGCGGCCTGAACAATCGGCTGTTCTCAGCGATCTTTTCCGTCGGATAGCGAGCATTATCCACGATGATTTCTTGCGCCAAAATCGTCAGATCGACGGCGTGCTCAAACGATTCGATGTCGAAATCGCCGGCCTGGGGATGTCCAACGGGATGCTGGAACTTGCGCAGGTTCAAACTGGCCAAGTTGCAGGCACTGTCGTCGAGAAACATGTATTCCGAGCACGGATTGGATGCATTGATTCGACCCGATTCGGGACACGGATGCCAGGCATTGATGGTCGTGTCGAACTGCAAACCCGGATCGCCGCATTGGTGCGCAGCCTCGGCGATTTGTCGCCAAAGTTCGCGGGCTCGGTAGCTGTCCACGACTTTGCCTGTCGTCACGCCGCGCGTGTGCCAGGGCTTGTCGTGGACGACCGACTCCATGAAACCGTCGGTCACACGCACCGAATTGTTGCTGTTTTGGAAGAAGATGGAGTTGTAGGCTTCTCCATTGAAACTGCCGTCGTAGCCGGCTTCGATGAGCGCCCAAGCTTTCTTTTCCTCGGTCGCTTTGCAGTGGATGTATTCAACGATGTCGGGATGGTCCGCGTTCAGGATGACCATCTTGGCTGCTCGACGGGTTTTGCCGCCGGACTTGATGACTCCGGCGAAAGCGTCAAAGCCCTTCATAAACGACACGGGACCAGACGCACCGCCTCCGCCTTGCAACGACTCTCGAGAACTGCGGATCGACGAAAAGTTCGTGCCGGTGCCAGACCCGAATTTGAACAACATGCCCTCGGTCTTTGCGAGGGACAAAATGCTGTCCATCGTGTCCTGGACGCTGTTGATGAAACACGCCGAACACTGCGGCTGCGTTTCGACGCCGACGTTGAACCAAACGGGCGAGTTAAACGCCATCTTTTGATGAAGCAGAAGGTGGGTCAGTTCGCAGCGGAAATTCTCCGCGTCAGAGTCCGTGCGGAAGTAGCCGTCTTTTTGTCCCCAGCCGGTGATGGTGGAAACCACGCGGTCGATGAGTTGCCGCATCGAGCGTTCGCGCGTCTCGGAACCGAGCGCACCGCGAAAGTACTTTTGGACGACGACATTCGTGGCGAGTTGGGACCAACTTTTGGGAAATTCGACTTCTTTTTGTTCAAAAACGACTCTGCCGTTTTCTCCGATGATGCTGGCGGTGCGCAGTTCCCATTCGACTTCGGAATAGGGGTCATGGGAAGCGAGGGTGAACCGACGCTCGATTTTCATGCCTTTTTTGCGCGAGCCGCCCGTGCTCACCGACTTCTCGCGGCTGGCGGCACGTTTTTTGGTCGCTTTCGCCTCGCTGTCTGCTTTGGCTTTGCTCACTTTTCGACTCCCGCTTCCAAATGGTTGGGCCTTTGCCACAATGACCGCCGTCTCAGATTTTTCGAGCATTCGTTCATTCCTTCATAGTGACTCGGCCTGTGGTCCGTCGTCGGGCAATAGGATGCCCACACGGCCAGTTGCAGGCCAAGTGCTCAAACTCGCGTCCCCGACGAGCTGAAATGGTTGTGTTGCCGGTTCAGGTGTTGCTTTGCTCTCAGCGCAGCGACGAAAAAACGACTCCGAAAAAGCAAAGAGCCGCAACGCCAAGAGGAACGCTACTTACCATGTAGGGTAACGCAGTGCAATTCTTCAAAAAGCCGCACACAAAAAACCGCGTTTTTCCGACGAGAACTGCATGGTTTTTCAAACGCTGAAACGCCCGACCAATGGGTCTGCCTACGGGCCTGTTTTGGCCGGTGCCTCGGGGTTTGAGGAAAGCAGTTTTTCAACCGATTCGGACAGCGTTTCTTCTTCTTCGATATCGTGTGGACCGAGTGCGCGAAGTTCGACGGACGCCGCCGATTCCACGACGTCGGTTTCGCTCGGCAATTTTGGCGATACAGGCCGCGACACGGTTTCGTTTCCCGACAGGGTAGTAGCGGATGCTCCACGGCAGTGAGGCGTGGTCGTGTCGCGAAAGAAGAGCAGCACTTGTTCGACGGAGGCATCGCTCATGCCTTTGACTTGCGCCAGTTCTTCGCGCGTCGCCGTCCGAATCCGCCTGACACTGCCCAGGGCTTTGAGCAACGCACGTTGTCGTTTTTTCCCGATCCCTGGAATTTCCTCCAGCCGGGAGCGGATCGTTCGTTTTTCGCGCAATTTCTCGTGGAAACTCACAGCAAACCGGTGCGCTTCGTCGCGGATTCTCGACAGAACGAACAATTCGGCGGTGTTGTCGCGCAGGCGAATCGGCTCTTTGGTTCGCGGCAAAAATACGCGGTCTGGTTTTTTCTCAGACGAAACGTCTTCGCGTTCTTTGGCCAGCGCCACGACATCCATTTTTTGCGCATACGGAATGCCTACGTCTTTCAGTGCCGCGAGAGCCGAGGCCAGTTGCCCTTTGCCTCCGTCGATGACCAGCAGATCGGGAAGCGCCCACGGATCGGCTGCGCTTTTGTGCGTTTCGCCGTCGGCCAGTGCTTCTCCGAAAGCCGCTTCGAGTTGTGCGTCGGCGACTTCCGCGTCCTCGGTCTCGAGCACATCGTCTTCGGTCACCTGTGCGGCGGCGTGTTCAGAAGGAAGTGTTTTGAGCGGCAAAAGGGCCGCAGAACGACGGCGAGCGACGGTGGCTGCGGAAAAGCCCACTTCTTCGGCTGGGGAAGCGGTGGCGGTGTCCGCAGGCGGCTCGATGGGCAAAGGAAGTTCACGTGCCCGACGAAAGCGACGTGACACCACTTCATACATCGCAGCGAAATCATCGTTTTCCACCGAGCGTACTTTGAACGTACGGTAAAGATGCTTTGCTGGCTCACCGTCTAGAAATACGACGCGCGACGCAACCGTGTCCGTTCCTTGCCAATGTGAAATGTCAAAGCACTCGATGCGCAGAGGCAGTTTTTTCAGCCCGAGACGACGCTGCAATTTTTGAAGTGCTGCGTGAGTGTCGGTATTCCGATTTCGCCGACTTGCATACGCTGCCGCCGCATTTTTCATCGCCAAATCGACCAGTTTTTGTTTCGGCCCACGCTTGGGATGGAGCAGGCTGACTTTGCGCGGTCGGCCTCCGATCGCGACGGAGCGATCGCGCAACCACTCGGTTTTGGCTGCCGCGTCTTCCGGGTCGAGCGGCAACAGCACTTCATCGGGGATATCGATTCCGGGCCGGTCGTAATACTGACTGACAAAGCTCGATACCGATTCCTCGTCGGGAAACTCTTGATCGGTGCAGCGAAAAGTTCGCCTGCCGATGAGTTTTCCCTCGCGGATGAGCAGCACCGCAAATTCGAGCACGTCGCCTTCGCGGTAAAAGCCGACGACATCTTGATCGACAAACTGCGTCGCCACGGCGTGTTGGCGTTCCAGCGTTGTTTCGATCGCACCCAATTGGTCGCGCAAAGCCGCAGCCGTTTCAAACTCGAGTTGTTCCGAGGCCGTCTGCATTCGGTCGCGCAGGCTATCCACCAATTCTTTGGACTTGTGATCCAAAAACAGCGCCACATCGCGCACCTGCTCGGCATACGCCGTCGGAGAAACGGGCAACACACACGGCGCGTCGCAACGCTTGATTTGGTATTCAAGACACGGCCTGCGACGGCTGTTCATCACTTGGTCCGTGCAGGTCCGCAGCCGAAAATGCCGACCAATCACCTCGAGGGTTTGCCGACAGGCTCGCGCCGAATGATACGGACCAAAATAGCGCGCACCGTCATCGCGAATTTGGCGCGTGACTTCCAGACGGGGATAGCGCGCAGTCGGATCGATGCGCAGCACCAAGTAGTTTTTGTCATCGACGAGCCGCACGTTGAAACGCGGTTTGTGTTGCTTGATCAGGTTGTTTTCGAGGAGCAGCGCCTCTTTTTCGCTGCTCGTGATCACGGTCTCAATGTCGGACAGGATTCGATCGAGCAATTTGACAAAAGGCCGATCGTCGCCCGACCGCCGAAAATAACTGCGCACGCGGTTGCGGAGATTCTTGGCTTTTCCGATGTAGATGACCCGATTGCGCTTGTCCTTCATCAGGTAGACGCCGGGTTCAGTCGGAATTTTGGACAAAAGCTCAGCGATCGAGGGCCTGACGAGCAAATCGTCCTCGGTCAAAATCGGAATTTCTCGTCGTCGGCCTCTGCGTTGCACTGGGGTTGCCGTTGCCATTGCCATTGCTCGATCGACAGCGGGAACCGGCGTCGTATCGCTGGTCAGCTCAACGGCGGTTTTCGTGGAGGTCGGTTCGCTAGCTTCTTCCAACGTGGCTCGACGACGGGAATGCGACATGTGTGGCAGCTTAGCCAATTCGTTTTGCCGTTCTCTTCAAAAAAAATTTCCGCACTTTGGCTGCTCGCTGTATGGAAAGCGGACTTTTCCTTTTCGAGGACCCCAAACCGACATGAGCAAAACTCCCCAGCCAGCCAAAGATCGCCGCGACGCCAATCGTTCCAACGAGACCGGCGAAATTCTCGAACGTCGCAGCGGCGCGGATCGGCGCGTTCACGAACGAATCGTGGTCGATTGGGCCGTCGATTATCGTTCGAGCGAGACCTTCTTGTTTGCCTACATTTCGGACATCAGCGCGATGGGCATTTTTGTGCGCACGCGCTCGCCTGAGCCCTCGGGAACGCGCCTCAATTTGCGCTTCAGCCCTCCGGGCGGGCCGTCGATGGATTTGGAAGGCGAAGTGATTTGGGTCAATCCACCTCGCGACGACGACGACAAGAGCCGTCAGCCTGGAATGGGCATCCAGTTCGTGGATCTGAGCGATGCGCAGAAAGACCTGTTGGGGCGTCTCGTGCGCACCTTTGCTTACCTGCCTGACGACGACGAGCACCTGTCGCTCTGCTGAAAGGCGCGCGAAACCTGGTTGCGTCTGCGGTTTCGCGAGGTGGCTGGTGTGTGTACCGGCTACAAAAAGCGGGTTCTCGCCGCTTGGGCGAGTGCCTCGCGGTGATCGGGGTGTGCGATGTCCGTCAGCCGTTGGGCCCGTTGCCGGAGCGTCGCACCATACAGGTTTGCGACGCCGTATTCGGTCACGACGTAATGGACGTGAGCTCGGGTCGTTGTGACGCCTGCACCGGTTTTCAGGCATGCCGCGATGCGTGATTCTCCTTTGCTCGTTACCGACGGGAGGGCGATGATCGGTCGGCCTTCTTCCGACAGGGCCGCACCGCGAATAAAATCCATTTGTCCACCGACGCCAGAAAACTGCCGTGTTCCGATTGTGTCCGCGCAAACTTGTCCCGTCAGATCGACCTCGAGCGCACTGTTGATGGCCGTGACGCGCGGATTTCGGCGAATCACGTCGGTGTCGTTCACATAACCGACATCGAGCATTTTCACTTGTGGGTTGTCATCCATGAAGTCGTACAAACGTCGGCTTCCGACGGCAAAGCTGGCCACGATTGCTCCGGGATGAACTTTTTTCATTTCGTTCGTAATGATGCCTCGCTGCACGAGGTCGATGATTCCGTCGGAGAACATCTCGGTGTGAACGCCAAGTCGTCGGTGCGAATCGAGCGCGGCCAACACAGCGTCGGGGATGGCCCCGATGCCCATTTGAAGCGTCGCGCCGTCTTCGATCAGCGCGGCGACTTGCCGACCGATGGCTTTCTCGACGGAAGTGAGCGGTTTGGGTTCGCATTCGTGGATCGGGTCGTTGCATTCCACGATCGCGGTCAGCCGGCTCACATGAATCAGTCCGTCGCCGTGCGTTCTGGGCATGTTTGGGTTGACTTGGGCGATGAGAATCCGGGCGCATTCGCTGGCCGCGCGTGCGACATCGACGGACACACCCAAGGAGCAGAAACCGTGCCGATCGGGAGGCGAAACATGCAGCAGCGCCACGTCGAGGGGCAAAATCCCTTTCCGAAACAAGCGCGGCACTTCCGAGAGAAAAACGGGGATGTAATCCGCGCGCCCATCATTGACTGCCTCGCGCAGGTTGTGGCCGACGAACAGCGCGCTGGCGTGAAAGCTATCGCGGTATTGCGATTCGACATAAGCCGCTGTGCCCTCGGTGTGAAGATGCACGATTTCGACGCCGCGCAACTCAGGCGCGCGACCGACCAGGGCGGCGACCAAACTCTTTGGAGCCGCCGCCGCCGTTTGCACAAACACACGCATTCCCGATCGAACCAGACCGAGTGCTTCCTCGGCAGAAACAGTACGAAACATGGGTCCCATTTCCGCAAAGACCGCTCGCAAAATCAATCAGTCAGAGAGTGGACAACGGCTTTTTCAGGTCGCTTGGATTCTCTGTGAGTCCAAAGACCGGTTTGCCGACTGTTGAGTCGTTTTTTCCACAATCGACAGGGCCTGCTGTTTTCTGGCTGATTCCTTGTCGAGCACTTCATCCGACACAACGTGATAGCCGCGCAAAAGCGGCAAGTAGTCGAGCGCGAGGTCCTGGGAGGGCCGGACAAACACCGCGTAAAGCTGAGCGTGGCGGGACAGCGAAAGGACCAGCTCTTTGGGGATGTGACACTCCGCGTGCGTCAGGATATGCACGGTCACGCGGGTTTTTTTGTCGCGCGTCAGCGTCGCAATTTCGCGTTCGAGGTCCGAAAACACCCGACGTGCACATCGACCCCGCTGTCCGCGAAAACCCAGCACAAGATGCCAAAGTCGTTGCGGAAAACGATCTGCGCGAACCTCTTCATGCAAACGCCCGTCGAAAAAACGCACGCTCACCGGCAAGCCTTCGCGCAGAAGGCGCTGGCACAACGAAAGACCCAGGCCTCTTGCGAACACTTGTCGCAGACCGCGCATCGACGGAGAGCTATCGATGAGGATCATGTGCAAGGACGGTGGGGCATCGGTCTGTCTTTCCCGTCCCCAATACAACAGTTCCGACAGCGCAAAACGTGTCGAAAAAAAATCTTCGTCCTGAGCCATTTCACTCGGCAACAGCGAATCGAGCGACCCTTTGTGAGACAGTCCGGCGTATCCCGATGCGGGTACGTTTTGGATTCCGCTGACGTGTTTCGCTTCCAGAATTTGCGGCAGCAGATCGAGTGAAAAACGCACCAAGTCGCGCACATCCGGCATCTCGAACAAAGCTTGCAAATCCAGCAGATCAACGCGATCGGCCTCATCGACAAATGCACTTGCATTTGCTTTTGCGAGGTGCAAAAAGCGCACGATTTCCGGGTCCAAAAGCGCCATTCGCAACTCAACCACCGTCGAATGTTCGCAGAAATCAGCCAGCCAAGAAAACATGGCGGCCCGTTCTGTCTGTCCCAAAGACGCGACACGCAGCGGAGTTTCTGAGGAAGGGAGCGTTTCGACGGGAAGTTTGGAATGTGACGGCAAAAGTTGAAGCACGGGACCCAGCAGTTTCGACACAAGAATCGCGACCCAGTCATCAGACAAGGGCAACGTTGCAAAGCGGAGTCTGTGCGCGTCTTGCAGCAGCCAAAGCAGAAGCGATCGGTATCGCGACAAAGCCGTTTGTTGACCGACGGGGACGGCAGCAACTATGTCCTGTGTGAGCCTCGCGGAAGGCAGACAAAACAGGTGTGCAAAATCCGAAATCACAAACAGGGGAAGATGGATTCCCAAGCGATGCATGGAGGCCGCAATGGCTTCGGTGCGGGATGGGAAGAACTCGCTCGGAGAACCCTCGATCTGTGCGAGGAAAAGAGAGGAAACCACGAACGAAACCGACCTCCATTCTTTGCGTTTTTGGTATGGCTACAGGATAGGGGTTTCCGCACCCTTGGTTGCGCGAAAAGGCCGTCTTTATGCAGGCTCCTTTTGTGTCGCGAGCGGTGCAGCGGGAGTGTGCGAAACCACGGCTGTCTGGCCTGTTTTTTCACCTGCGGCGTTGGTAACTTGCAGCGTGGTTCCTATATCCCACAGACCGCGCTGGACATAGCCGAGCGCGATGACTCCGAAACGTGGGGAATGCACAGAGGAGGTCAATTCTCCAGCCTGGGAGCGCGTTGGATGTGAAAGAAGGGATCTTGAAGGAGGAATCTCTGTTCCAGACAAACGGAGAAACAGAAGTTTCCGATTCACATGCCCTCGGTCGCGCAAACGGACGACAACCTCTTGTCCCAAAAAGCAACCTTTCGTGAAGCACAAAGCTTCATCCAAAGAGGCCTCTTGTGGAAGGTTGTTCTCGTCGAAATCGATGCCCCACTTGGGTCTTCCAGACTCGACGCGGAGAACCTCTGCTTCTTGTTCAGACAGGCCGACCGCACCTGCGGAAAGAAGATCTCTTTCCATGTTTTCCACAGACAGAGGCGAACCCAGAACGTGGAAACTGTTTTCTCCCAAATCCCGGCAACAGAGAAACAAAAGTCCGTTCAGGTCTATATGTTGGTAGGGCAGGGGAGGTGTTTGGGAAGGAAACAGATATTCTGCGGCCTTTCGTCCGTACACACCCAAGTGCGCCAGTTCTGCGCTGTCATTTTGCAACGTCACATCATCGCAGATGAGATAGCGGTCGAGCGTTTCGCAGAACTGTTTTTGGGATGCGACAGGAACGAGCGCAAGCAAACCTGCGTCGCCCCGTTGCAGGAGAAGAAGATCGGAAATGACCTTGCCCTTGACGGACAGAAGTGCTCCGTAGGCCGCTTGTCCTACAGACAGACCTTTTACGTCGCACGACAGCATTCCCGAAAGAAAGCGCACGCGGTCCTGTCCCAAGACAGCGATGCGGGCAAATTCTCGGTCGAGACGACGGAAGCAAAAAGCTCGTTCCATGACCGTCCTTTACCACCCCCAAACCCACAATGGAGGCAAAAAAAAAGCCGCTCAATGCGAGCGGCCCAACAACAAACAGAGAACCCCCAAAGGCACCAAAAAAACGAAAGAGCGGGAGAAGGGACTTGAACCCTCGACGTCCACCTTGGCAAGGTGGCACTCTACCACTGAGTTACTCCCGCGAGAGGCGGAGGGGAGTCTATCGCTCTCTCCTTTCAAGTCAACAGGAAATTTTCAGTGGCGGTTGGTTTTTTGAACTCGCCAGACGTGACCAGCCCGCCCCCCCGATCGCAGCAAGGCTCTGCGGCGTCCTCCACCGCTTGCGCGGGTCCCCCGGCAGCCAGCGTGCGGCGACCTCTCGGGCTGGTCACGACCTGAAACGAGGACATCATGATGCACGAAAATTGGAAGTCAGAATACAAAATCTTTCTTGATAGATAGCGGACGAGTCGGCCTGCAAGTGGATGATCCTTGACGGCTTGCCAGCAAGTGCCTATTCGTGGATGCCTTGTTGCGATCCCACTTTTCCACCCGGGCCCGGTCCAATCAGGCCGCACCAGAAAGGTTGCCCACTTTGTCCGACATGCCGCCCGTACGAGAGGTCTTTCCAGGCCAGCTTGGTTGTCCGGCTCGGCTTCTGACATGGCGGAAGTTGTCTGCGGTGTGGTTGCGTGGGCAGGCCGACTTGCTGGATGGGCGGCCCGTGTGTGTGGTTGTGGGTTCCCGTGCGTGTAGTCAGGTGGCCGAGGACCGGGCTTTTTCGTTGGCTCGGAAGCTTGCGGAAAACGGCGTGGTCGTGATGTCCGGCGGTGCGCTGGGTGTAGATGCAGCAGCACATCGAGGGGCTCTATCGGTGGGCGGGCTGACGTGCGCGGTGCTGGGGACTGGGATCGATGTTCTCTACCCTTCGCAAAATCGCCCTCTCCTTGAAGAGATTGCGAAGCGGGGACTGCTTCTCTCGACTTTTCCGCCCGGTTCGCCTCCAAAGCGAGGCCATTTTCCAAGACGGAACGAGAGCATGACGTTGCTTGCGGATTCGGTTGTGCTGGTCGAGGCTCAAGCACGGTCCGGTTCGCTGATTACGGCTCGGCATGCTCGGAAACACGGTCGCCGGATTTGCGGTTTTTCGGGCTCGTTGGGCGTGGCGTGTTTGGCGCAAGAGGGCGTGCCAGCCTTTCATTCCGTAGACGACGTTGCGGATTGGGTTCTGTCCGGCAATTCGGCTGGGTGCGCGTGTGCGGAAAATGAATCCGACGAGATGCCGACCCCATACCGAAAGGGCCAAGATTGCGGCCCGGCGTTTTCTGCGAGCCACGAACGCGAAAAAGGGGCTGCCGACGAAACCTGTTTTGTCTCTGAAACGGCGCATCGAGTGTTCGATGTGCTCAAGAACTGCAAAAGCGCAGATGTAGGTGAGCTGTGCGCTCGCACCGGTCTCAATGCAGCCGAATGTGCGGCGGCGCTCGTCGATTTGGAACTCGCGGAACGCTGTACCCGCTTGGCGGGTGGGCGGTACATCGTGCATGCTCCGCTTAGCTAGGAAAACCATGGCCAAAGCCAAGTCCTCGACACCAAACAAGGTTGCTTCCAAAACGAAAAGCTCGGACGAGAAGAAACCGTCGTCTCGCGCGAAGTCCAAAACTTCGGCGGGAAAATCGGCCAAATCTGGTAGCGAGAAAGCCGCTGCCGCCACAAAAGCCAAAAAAACGTCTTCCCCAGCTTCAAAAACCGGAAAGGCGTCCTCTGGAAAAAGCGCGGTTTCCAAAAAGAAGGTTGCAGTTGCCAAAAAAGGCGCGGCCAAGACCAGTGGAAACAACGTCGGCTCGATGCTGGTCGTGGTCGAGTCTCCGGCGAAGGCGAAGACGATCGAGAAGTACTTGGGTGGAAGCGCCAAGGTCATGGCCTCGGTGGGACACGTCAAAGATTTGCCCAAGTCGAAAATCGGCGTGGATGTGGAAAACGACTTCGCGCCCGAGTACGTCGTGATTCGCGGCAAGGGAAAGATCCTGTCGGACTTGTGCAAAGCGGCAAAGCACAGCGACGTTGTTTACCTTGCGCCTGACCCTGATCGAGAAGGGGAGGCGATCGCTTGGCATTTGGCTGACGAGATTCGTTCGGCGAATTCAAACATCCGTCGGGTGCTTTTCAACGAAATCACCCAACGCGGCATTACCGAGGCCATCTCGAATCCCACGGATTTGGATCACAACAAATACGATGCGCAGCAAACCCGTCGAGTGCTCGATCGGTTGGTCGGCTATCAGATTTCACCGATTCTTTGGGCGAAGGTTCGTCGAGGTCTGTCTGCCGGGCGGGTTCAGTCGGTTGCCGTGCGGATCATCGTGGACCGGGAAGCCGAAATCGATGCGTTTCGGTCCGAAGAGTATTGGACGGTCCAAGCCGAGGTAGAAGGCAAGAATCCGCCGCGTTTCTGGCTTCGTCTGGCCAAGATCGATGACAAAAAGCCCGATCGGCTGGATGAGGCGACCGCGAAACAGATCGCGGCGGCGGTGCGGAAATCGTCGCTCAAGGTCGCCCAGGTCGAGCGGAAGGAACGACGAAAACTTCCAACCGCACCTTTCATTACGAGCAAACTTCAGCAAGAGGCGGCTCGGAAGCTGCGGTTTACCGCCAAGCGCACCATGGGCATTGCGCAGCGTCTCTATGAAGGTGTCGAGCTTGGTGCCGAAGGTCGCGTGGGTCTTATCACCTACATGCGTACAGATTCGACGCGGATCAGTGCCGACGCGCTCGTTGATGTGCGCAACTACATCGGGCAACGGTTTGGCAAAGATGCTGTTCCCGACGAGCCGCTGACCTACAAATCCAAAAAAACCAACGTTCAAGATGCGCACGAGGCCATTCGGCCTACGAGCACCAAGTACGATCCCGAAACGGTCCGCAAACTGCTCCGAGAAGAAGCGACCAAAAATCCAGAACGGGCGCGCGACATCGACGACCAGATCAAGCTGTATCAACTCATTTGGAACCGCTTTGTGGCGTCTCAAATGAAGCCAGCGGTGTTTGATCAGACGACGTTGGTGGTTGAGGTCAAAGATGGCTCGCGCAGTTATGAATTTCGCGCCAGCGGACAGGTGCTCCGGTCCCCCGGTTTCACGCTGATTTATACCGAGACCGAGGACGAAGACGCACCTGCTCAAGAGCCGGGCGCAGAGGGCGATCGGCTGCCAAACGTCCAGCAAGGAGAAGTGCTTTCGGCCCAGAATGTCACCGCCGAGCAGCATTTCACTTCACCTCCACCTCGGTTTACAGAGGCGTCGCTGGTGAAGGAACTGGAAGAAAAAGGCATCGGTCGGCCTTCGACCTATGCGGCGATTCTCTCGACCATTCAGGATCGAGGCTACGTCGAGAAGAAAGAAGGGCGTTTCCATCCGACCGATCTGGGCAAGCGAGTGAACGAATTGTTGGTGCAATCGTTCCCGCGCATCTTGAATGTCGATTTTACGGCCCAGATGGAAAGCGATCTCGACGAGGTGGAGGAGGGCCACCTCGAGATGCTGAGGCTTTTGCAAACGTTCTATGAACCCTTCAAGACCGATGTCGAAAAAGCTCACGTCGAGATGAAGGACCTCAAGCGCGTCGAAATTCCGACGGAGCTTTCGTGCGAAAAATGCGGTCAGCCCATGGTCATCAAATGGGGGCGCAACGGAGAATTTCTTGCGTGCAGTGGTTATCCCGAATGCAAAAACACCAAGGAATTCACGCGAAAAAAGGACGGGACGATCGAACTCGTTCCCGAGCCAACCACCGATGAGAAGTGTCCCAAGTGCGCGGCAGAACTGTTGTTTCGTCGCGGGCGGTTTGGCGAGTTTTGGGCCTGTTCGCGGTATCCCGAATGCAAGACGACACGGCCTGTCAGCTTGGGGATTGCGTGTCCCAAACCCGATTGCGGCGGCTTCCTGACCGAAAAGCGATCTCGTCGAGGATCGCCGTTTTTTGGCTGCTCAAACTACAGCGCGAAGGGTTGCGATTTTGTCTCGTGGGATCGTCCGATCAAAGAACCTTGTCCTGATTGCAACGCTCCGTTTCTTTTGAAAAAAGCTGGTCGCGCAGGAACCAAACTTCGCTGTGCTTCTTGCACCTATCAAAGCGAACAGGCAGACAACGATTTGCCGGATGCCGGTGGAGACGAAGCCTCCGGCGAAGAAGATGAGGCAGCCTAGCGTCCTTGGTTTCGGCAAAGCCACTGCTGGCTGACGCACCCGGAAAACTCGCCCAGAAAAACTCCGAAAAACCGAATGAACCCCTGAAAAGCACCCAACGGACCTACGAATCGGGGTGTCATCATTCAATTGAGCAGTCCCACTCACTTGTCTCTTGCCTGCTTTGCGAAGGCGCAACGTCGGACGCAACAGCATCGACAGCACATCACACATCGCATTTTGAAAGACAGAATTGGGCAGGTCCTTTCCCATCGTCGAACCCTGCTTTCAATTGTGTTTTCCTGGACATCTCCTCACGGTTCTCCTAAAGCGCGTTCTGTTCACTTCAGCGGTTTGCAGACATGCTTTTTTGCGCCTCCTCTAGTGTCCGTCTGAGTTCCCCCTACATATCCCCCAATCTGACTCTGAAAGACCATTTCTCGTCGGAAAAACTCCGACAAGAGGAATTTGTTTCGGTGTAGAAAATGAAGGATTGACAAAAATCCTGCCGATTTAGTAACGTGGGCTGACCCTAGGGCTTGGCTTACACAAACAGAGCTAGCTAAGGGGGGGAAAAGGTAGTCGGACAGGCCATGAATCCAGGCCAGTACCACATCATTAAGGAGACCTCTCAATCCATTGGGGAACTCCTCAAGCAGCAGTACAAGCTGATTGGGTACAAGCGCGTACACCTGGTTGTAGCGGCCCCCAAACAGGAAAACATCGACGGAAAAATGCCGGCGGTGTCTTTGTACTTGTACAACATCACACTCGATGAAGAAGGTGTTGGGAACAACCGGAGTGGTCAGTACATCGATGTGGAATTTGGATCGGATGGTCAAGCGCGGGAGATCGCGAGAGACCTTCCGATGTGGCTCCGACTCGACTACTTGATCTCGTGTTGGGCGCAAACTCCCGAGGAAGAACAGCTTCTTCTGGGGGCCACGATCCGCGCATTTATGGAATACCCGACGATTCGCGGCGAACAACTAAAAGGGGACTCTTTCGAGCCGGATGATTATGTCCCCCTGTTGCTCTCCCAAAAGCTCGATGAAACCGTTTTGTCGCGCTTCTGGTCGAGTCTGAACCAGCCGCTAAAACCTGCGGTGCAGTGCTGGACCACGATCCCGCTGTACCCGACGACATCGCGAACATTTACTCGCGTTCGGGAACGCGAAGTTCGTTTTTTCGACTTGGACAAACTGAACCGGCTTCGTCAATGAGGAATTGACGGAGCCATTGGACGCAACCATCGCCAGGCCGTACCGATAACCTTCTGCGAAACCATTTGGACCAACGCGGAAGGCAACCCTGGGGATCATCTGACGGCAGGCAAATCAGCAAGGAGAGCGCAGCATGGCCACTAGTTACCTTTCGCCGGGCGTATACGTTGAGGAAGTTGACCGCGGTTCAAAACCGATTGAAGCGGTCGGAACCAACACAGTTGGATTCCTGGGCGAATCCATGATGGGTCCTGTGAATCAGTCGGTGCTTGTCACCAACTGGACCCAGTATGTGAAGACGTTTGGCGACTTCACCCAGTCCACATTCCTTTCGCATGCCGTATACGGCTTCTTCAACAATGGCGGCTCTCGCTGCTACGTTGTGAACGTCGGTGCGCCTGCAAACCTCGACCTGAGCCCGGCGGACACCAAAGCCGCTGCGGAGAAGGCGGCAGCAGCCAAAGCCGACGGTTCGCCGTCTACCGGCACCAAGGTGGACAACGACGCCCGTTACATTGGCAAGGACAATGGGCCCGGCGCTCGCACCGGTCTCAAGTGCTTTGAGGAAATTGACGAAATTTCGATCGTTTCCGCTCCTGGCGTGACCTCTGCGGCAGTTCAGGATGCCCTTTTGACCCACTGTGAAAACCGCAAGGATCGCTTCGCGATTCTCGACAGCCCCGAAGTGGTTCAAGGTGGCGTTGACAAGCTTCCGCGTCCTCGGGATAGCAAGTACGGCGCGTACTACTTCCCGTGGATTCAGGTGTACGACCCCGAGCGCGGCAACGTCTACATTCCGCCTTCGGGCCACGTTGCGGGCGTCTACGCACGCACCGACAACGAGCGTGGTGTTCACAAGGCTCCGGCCAACGAGATCGTGCGTGGCGCACTCGGTCTGCGCTACCAAGTTTCGCGTGGCGAACAGGACATTTTGAATCCGCGCGGCATCAACTGCATTCGCTTGATGCAGGGCAACGGAATCCGTATCTGGGGCGCTCGCACGCTGTCTTCGGACCCGTCGTGGCGCTATATCAACGTCCGCCGTCTCTTCATCATGGTAGAGACCTCGATCGAGCGCGCCACGCAGTGGGTCGTGTTCGAGCCGAACGACTTCCGACTGTGGAAGCGTGTGACGCGGACCATCGCGAGTTTCCTCACCTTGGTGTGGCGCCAAGGCGCACTCATGGGCGAGACGCCAGAGAAGGCGTTCTTCGTCAAGTGCGACGAGGAAACCAACCCGCCAGAGGTCATCGACGTGGGTCAGCTCATCGTCGAAATCGGCCTCGCGCCAGTGAAGCCGGCTGAATTCGTCATCTTCCGAATCGGCCAGATGCCCGCTGGCGGCGGCGTCCAGGAGTAGTTCTGTAAAAGGCGGGGAGACCCTGGCTCGAGTGAACCAGGGCTCCCCGTCGTCAAATTGGGAGGAGTTCGATGGCGATTACAAAGCAAGCTCAGGGACGTGCCTATGCTGGTGGCAAATACAACCTCGAGTTCGATCCGGGTCTGAACGCGGGCTGGATTCGTGACGCCGATGGTGGCCATGCTGTTGCCGACGTGGTGACGGAAAAAATGGGCGCGGACGTTCTTCAGCGCAAACACTTGGGCAACGTGAAGTACGAGGACATTTCGTTCAAATGCGGCACCGGTATGTCCAAGGACTTTTATGATTGGATTGATACGGCCATCAAGTTCACGAACAACACGGCGGGTCGCAAGGACGGCGCGGTTGTCCACTATGACTACGATTACAATGAGCTGAGCCGGCTCACGTTCTTCCAGGGCCTCGTGACCGAGTTCGGCATGCCCGCGCTTGATGCGTCCTCGAAGGACCCCGCGCAAATGAGCATCAAGTTCAAGCCGGAATGGACCCGCAAGACCTTCTCGGGCGGCGGCAAGAAGACGACCACCAACGTCAAGCCCGACGTGCAGAAGAAGTGGCTGCCCTCGAACTTCCGTCTGCGCTTCACCAACGATTCTTCGTTTGACACCGTGCTTGCCAAGGTCAACAAGATCGAGGCGCTCACGATCAAGCAGAAGGTTGTTGAGAATGCGATTGGCGAGCTTCGGGATTATCAGCAAGAGCCCGCCTCCATCGAGTTCCCGAACTTGGTGATCACGTTCGCGGAATCGCACGCAGACCCGTTCTACAACTGGCACGAGAAGTTCGTGATCAAGGGCATGAACGGCGACGATCAGGAAAAGACCGCGCTGCTCGAATACCTGACGCCCGATCTGGGCACGGTGCTCTTCACGCTGACCTTGGAGCACTGCGGTGTGTTCAAGCTGTCTGCGGACAAAGTCGAAGCCGGTGGCGAGTCCATCCGCCGCGTCAAGGCCGAAATGTACTGCGAAGAGATCAAGTTCAACTACACGGGCGCTGCGGTTTGGAAGTAATCTCAGACGCAATATCTGCATCGTTTGTCCGATAATACGGAATGAACGGTGTAGAGCACCCGGTGTAAGGGTTTGAGACAGGCGGCTGGGGGAACTCAGTCGCCTGTCTCGCTTCAGGGCAAAAGACTTCTTCTATTTGAACGAGGGATTCCAGTGAACGCCAATGCTCGCAGTTACATGAACAGTCGTTTCTTCCTGGAATTGGAACAACATCCATCCGGGTGGCTATTTTCTACTGACGGTGGTCATGTTCAAACAGAGTCCGTAAACGAACGGATGGCTGGTGGTTATCCAGTCCGAAAGCACGCCGGCAATGTTCATGTCGATGAAATCACGGTTGCGTGCGGGACCGGCATGACCAAACAGTTTTATGAGTGGATTCAGAAGAGTATGTCATATGAGCATGAGCGTCATGATGGCGCAATCATTCATGCCAATTACGATTTCAAAGAAATATCGAGACAGACCTTTCAGCGCGCGTTGATTACTGAAATTGGTCTTCCAGCATTGGACGCAACAAGCAAAGAACCGGCCAAGATGACGGTGAAGTTTTCACCAGAAATGTGTACATTAGAGTACAGCAAGGGATCAAAATCAGTCAATCCGGTTCCGATGGACCCGCCAAAGCAAAAACGCTGGACAACGGCGAATTTTCGCGTGAGAATACACGGGCTTGATGATGCCTGTAAGCGCATCTCAAAGGTCGAAGCAATCAGCATCAAACAGCAAGTGGTTGAGAACACGATCGGAGAAAAATTGATCTTTGACAAAGAGCCCGCGCAGATCGATTTTCCGAACGTGATCCTGACCCTTCCAGAAAATGATGCGGAAAAGTGGTACAAGTGGCACAAGGAGTTTGTGGTTGAAGGAAAAAGCTTTTCGGCCAGCGAGAAGCAAGGCGGAATCGAATATCTGAGTTCCGATCTGTCAACAACACTCTTTTCACTCGATTTTGAGAACTTGGGCATCATCAAATTCACGCCCGACAAAGCCGAGTCCGGCGGAGAGAAAATTCGCAATGTCAAGGTTGAGATGTATTGCGAAAAGATGAAGTTCGACTACAAGTCTGACGCAACCTACAAGTAAGCACAGCACCGAGAGAGAAAGCATGGCATTCAAGACCGAGTTTCCCTTCACCCTTCCCAAAGGATATATTGATAGTGAAGGCAAGCTGCATCGCAATGGCGTCATGCGGCTTGCAACTGCGAAGGATGAAATTGTCCCTTTGCAGGACTATCGAGTCCAGTCAAATCGTGCATATCTGGTCATCGTGCTGCTGAGTCGAGTGATTTCAAAGCTCGGCGAACTGCCCGTTGTCGATACCGAGGTCATCGAGAATTTGTTTTCGACCGACCTCGCGTATCTGCAAGAGTTCTATCGTCGTATCAACGAAGAGGGTGCGCCTCGCGTTCATGCGAAATGCCCGTCATGCCAGCACGAATTTGACATTGATTTGCTGGGAGGAGGGGATGGCCGCGTTGTCGGCCAGGGGGGATAACGAGCTACCCCCTGGAGCAGTTGTACAGGGAGGTAGCCTACATCGCCTATCACTTTCACTGGCCAGTGGACCATATTCTTGATATGGAACACGACGAGCGGCACATTTGGTTACGCGAAATCGCGCGGATCAACCGAGAAATCAACGACGCACGAAAACGTGGGTAGCGACGCGATCCAAAAGCGATCGAGAGCTTCTTCTATAGCTGCATTTCATCGGAATTCTCTCTCGTTGAGATATCTTGTGAGAGAACAACCACATGGCGGGTTCTTTCATACATATGCCATGTCCCAGATTCCAATTGCGCAGCGAGTTTCACTATGGATATAGAGAAATCTGATCGCGTATAATGTCAGCGCTCTAATCTGTATTTCTTGCGTTGCCTCGGTAACATGCAGCGGTTCGAGGCAGCTTTGATAGCCAAAGGACAATCTCATGGCACCACGAGAGGTAAGACCCCCAGGCGTATATCCACTTGGCTCGGGATCGCGATTCACGTCACTAGGCATAGCGGACACGCACATCGCGGGCTTCGTTGGGATTGCCAATCGAGGGCCTTTGGATGTTCCCGTCATGCTTCAGTCATGGGCGGAGTTCGTGGAGGTTTATGGGGCTACCAGCGAAGGCTACTTGGCGCGCGCCGTCGAGGGATTTTTTTTGAATGGCGGCAAATCTTGTTACGTGGTTCGCGTCGCTCGACGCCCACGCGACAATGAGCGCCTTGAACCGCATCACGCCCTTCAGGCGGAGCGCGTGCTGCGCGACGCTTGGGACAAGCCGACGCTTAGGGTGCTGGCGCTCAATGAAGGACGGTGGGGCAACAGCGTTTGGGTGAAAACCACCAGAAGCACTGGGGCCAAGACGCTTCTCACGCTGGATCTGCCCGTCGGTGCGGGTCAGGCGCGCGTTACGTCAACACGTGGCATCGAAAAAGGTGCGCTCCTGCGCATTTTCGACCGCGACAACAGCGACTTTATCGTCGTTACCGACGTGGACGAAAAAAACAAGACCTTGACCTGGGGGCCGGAGACGCCTGTGGTTCGCCGCTATGCTGCTGCGGCACCGACGTATGTGGAGGTCATGGAATTTGAAGTGTATGCGTCGCTGCGCGATCGTCGAGAGGTCTTCAAGGGGCTTCAAATGCACCCGCTGTCTCGACGCTATGCCCCGCGAATTATCAACGATGAGTCCTACTTGATTCGGCTCGAAGATGCCGCTTCCACTTCGCCGTGGCCGCACAATGTTCCCGTCGAAGCCGCACTCGACAAATTGGCGGGCGGAAGGGACGGGACGGAAGGCATTTTGGCCGAGGATTTCATCGGCTACGACCGTGGCCTCGATGATCGTCGAGGACTCATGACGCTCGAGTTCGTCGAAGAGGTAGGTGTGATTTGCGCGCCTGACGCGATGCTGGCGTACAAGCACATGTCGATTCCAGAGGCGCGAAGCTATGTTCAGCACATTCACGACGCGATGATCGGGATCTGCGAGCGAGCGCAGGACCGGTTTGCCATTCTCGACGCGCCCGACACGCGGGATATCGAGGAAGTCCGACGGATGCGGCAGCGGCTCAACACGAGTTACGCCGCTCTCTATTTTCCATGGGTTGTCGTCGCTGGCGCAAACGGGAGCCAGCACAAAGTTCCACCATCAGGCTTTGTGGCTGGCGTGTATGCACGGACCGAGCAAGCCAGCGGCGTTCACAAAGCGCCAGCGAACGAGCAGATCCTCGGGCTCACGCAACTTACCTTGCCGCTGTCCGATGATCACCTTGGACAGCTCAATTCCGAGGGTATCAACACGATCCGTTCGATGACGGGCCGGGGAATCCGCATTTGGGGGGCGCGGAGCTGTTCCGAATCCGATGATTGGCGTTATTTGAATGTCCGACGTTTGTTTATTATGTTGCGTCGTGCAATTGAAAAAGGAACTCAGTGGATATCATTTGAACCGAATACAGTTGAAACGTGGTCGCTGATTGAACGGGAAGTTTCCTCGTTCTTGAGTGATTTGTACATAAAAGGATATTTCGCGGGAAATACGCCGGAAGAGGCATTCATCGTACGTTGTAATGCCGAAACGAATCCAGACGATGTTGTTGAAAGTGGCCGGCTGATCACTGAAATACGAGTGGCTCCTGCGATACCTGCTGAGTTTATCTATTTTACGATTGAACAACAGATGGGCGAGCGGGTTGAACCACGCTGAGCAGAGAGGGATCGAAAACATGTCACGCCGAGAGGCACTGCCAGTCTATTACTTCACAGTCGAAGTCAAAGGCATACAACGAGGCTACTTTCGCTCGTGTTCTGGGTTGAAATCCGAGTCTGAGGTTGTCACAATTCAAGAAGGTGGTGTCAATACCACCGAAATCAAACTGATGGGGCACAATAAATACTCAAACATTGTGCTGAAACAGGGATTTGTTGATTCTGAATTGTGGAACCAGCGACAGAAATATGTGAATGATGAGCCCGGCCAGGCAATGGAACGGATCGATGGCTTGATTGTTCACTATGGTCCCGGCGGCAAGCGACTTCACAAATGGCGTTTTCGCAAGGCTTGGATTTGCAAATGGGAAGGTCCCGAATTCGATGCAACGAAAAATGAGATATCTGTTGAAAGCATCGAAATCGCTCACGAAGAATTGACCTACGAAGGCTAACAAACATGTCGGATTCACAAGAAAATTCGACGACGCCCATATTTCAGCCGCTCGGAACCGCTGCGTCGCTGCGGATGCTGGACTCGGTGATGAATCGAGTTGAATCGGTGCCATTGGCTCGGAGTGTTGCACGGAAACTTGATAGGCCCAATGAAGCGTCTGTGGTCAACAACACAATGAGTGACGCTGGTGACCAGAAGCATTCAAAGACAAATCGACGAAGTGGTGAACCGCAAACAGTTCTTGAGGCTGGCTGGAATTCTTCACAGGCGGACAAGCGCGAAACGGTTGCTCCATTATGGAGTAACCTTCCGAAGACTGATTTGAAGCCTGTGGTCACAGCAATTGAAACGGATCTAGGCGCGTATCTTGCGTCGCAGCGTGAAAATTCCAATTCAGGTCGGTCTGGAAGCCCAGAGATGACGCTGTTGGCGGGCCAATCTGACGCTGCCTCCATTCGTGCTTTCAATCGTGGAACATTGGACTCACAATCCCAGCAAGCGGCTGTTGACGTTTCGACACGGTTGCTTGATGCTGTGCGAAAACAAGCATCTACACAAGCCATCGCTGGAGATAACCAGATATCGCTTGGAGATCTTACTCTGATAGCGTTTGCGGATAGCAAGAGGCAGATGGCAGCCGCAACTTCGCATGCGGAACATGTTCCAGATACGCATCCGCTGAAGAAAGCTATCGATAATTCTGCAAACAAGAAGATGATGGAGAGTTCCAAAGGATTCGAGACAAAACTCAAAAAAGTGGCTGAGTTAACTACTGAGGCCCTCGAAAAGGCCAAGCGAATTGCCAAGGAAAGGTTCGGATCACATGGCTGAACTAGAGAAAGCTGAACTTCACGACTGCGACCGTGGTTCCGTGTTGAAGGTGCTCTTTAATCCCAAAGAGTTTACGGTCGAAAAGCAAGTGCAGTGGACTCAAAAAGAGGGAGCGATGACGGATGAACCTCCCGAGGAGTTCACAAAACCCACGCCGGCAAATTTGACGGTGACGCTTCATTTCGATACTTACGAAAAGAAGTCATCCGTGATGCAATATACGTCAGCGGTTGAGAAATTGGCGTTGATCATCAGCAAAGAGAAGCCGCGCCCACCCTTGTGTAAATTTGTATGGGGCAAGTTCGTATTTCAGGGTGTGGTGGAGTCAGTTCAACAGAAATTTACAATGTTCTTGCGTGATGGGACGCCGGTTCGGTGCGAGTCTACCGTGAAGATGAAGAAGGCCAGCTCGGCGGCTACAGGCAAACAAGGAGGCTAATCGCCATGGCGGAATCGAAAAGCCCGAAGGTCAGCCTGCCAAAAGTCTCGGTAGGTGGAACAGAAATTGATTTGAGTGATATTTCAAGTCTGGTTGTGAAGAAGGACTTGGATCAACCAGATTATGTTCAAATCTCTCTCTCGAATTTGGGCGATACAACGGGAGGAAGCAAGTTCTCTGCGAAGCTCAAGCCAGGAACGGACTTGGTTGTCAAAATCAAGGTTGAAGGCGAGGGAGAACAAGAGCTATTTAAGGGTTATGTGCATGGTGATGATCCAAGTTATGACGCTCACTCCCCTGTATCCACAGATCTTCAGGGGATGAACGCCATGCACAAGCTGACTCGTGGGAGAAAGACTCGGACCTTCACAAATCAAACCGATCAACAGATCATTCAAAAGGTTGTGAGCGAAGCCGGTTTGAGCGTGGATTTTGGACGAGAACCGCCGACGCTGCTGCACGAGCATTTGCATCAAAACAACATGACGGATCTTGAGTTTCTTCGCATGCGGGCAGCCCGGACCGGGCGTGTTTTGTTTTGCGAAGACAAGACGCTTTTCTACACAAAGCGTGAAAAAGACCAAGGACCCGTTGCGACGTTGGATCTGAATACCGAAGGCACTGGTGCCCTGGAAAATTTCAAGCCGAAAATGTCTGCTGCGGCGCAAGTGAAGAAGGTCGTTTGCCACGGATGGGACCCATTCCAATCTACGCGAGAATCGCAGAAGATGGAGTGCAAGGCTGAAGGCGGGGCTTCTCCGCTTGGATCAGAGTCTGGCAGCAGTGCATTTGGTGATAGTCCAGAAGTTCATGTCTTTGATATACCTTTCCGCTCAAAAGAAGAGGGGGATTTGCTTGCAAAGTCGATCCTTGAAGAAAGGCAGATGAACTTCATCAATGCGGAGGCGACTGGACTTGGTAATTCTCAAATCAAGCCCGGAAAAGTCATTGAATTGAAGATGGGCGGGAAAGAAACGCGATTCAATGGCAAATACTACGTTGTTGGATGTGAATTTTCATATTCGCATAGCAGTTCTGGGATGGGCGAGGGCTCAGGTATGGGCGGTTTCAAGGGAAAATACAAACTTCAACGCGATGCCGGAATGTAGCCTCACAAATCCACAATACAGCGGTCTCCTTTCCTTTTCTTGAATCTACTTCAACAAACTATTGCGGTCTGGCGGTTTGCGATTCCACGGCCATGATGTGTGAATTGACAGACGGTTTGCCGGGCACGTCGTTCCCTTGGTAGGGTAGAGGGATGACAACCTGGCGACGTGCGGTGTCCAAACATGCGGCTCGGAAGAGTGCGCGGGTTTGGTTTTGCGCGTTGCTGTTTTCGGCGGTGGGACATGGGGTCGCGCTTCCACCGCTCGTGCAAAGGTTGGCTGAACGGCCTGAGCCGTTGCTGGAGGTGGCTTTTGTCGAGGCCGAGACTGCGTGGCTGGAGGCGCCAGAGACGAACGCCGAGGAACGTTCGCGATCTCCAGAGGTTCCTGTTCGTGCAGAGAAAGACAAACCAGAGCGACGACGGGACGACCCTGAGGAAATCGCAGAACGACGGAAGGAACTGCCGCCGGAAAAGAAGCCGCCCGAGAACAAGCCCATCGACCTAACGATGATTCCCCATCTGAAAATGGTGGATCAGGATCAATTTCCCGACGAGCAAGACAATGCGGATGCGCGTTTTTTGGCGCAGAAGAATCACCGGGTTGGGGTCGATACTCAGGCGAATGTTCGCAATTTGATCCAGCGCATGACGGGCGAGCAAGAGGCGAGCACTCCGTCAGAGAATCGTTCTGAACAGATCGGCGAGGCGCAGCAGAAGGCAGCGGAACTTCAAGACCGGCCTGGGGACAAGACGAAGCTGCCTCAGCTTGCGCCACCACCGACGCGGGTGGCACAGAATCCAAATCTGGCTGTCGCGACAGACGCGCAGCCAAATTCTCTGCAAAAAACGAAGGCCGCAGAAAGTGTTGGTGCAGATCACAAGCCGGGCGGCGATCCGATGGAGGGAGACGGCTCGCTGAGGCTGGCACCGGGCGGCGGGAAAGAGACACACGAAAGCGAAGGGCAGGGGGATGTGGCGCGTGGTTTGGCGGGTGCGCCGGGGCTGAGTCCGTCGAGGTTGCGTCACCATGACTATGACCGGATCGTTGGGTACGACGTGGCGGAATCGGAACGTCGGGCGGCGGCGCGTGCTGAGCGGTCGTCTGGAATGGGCCGGTGGGATCGCATTGTGGCAAAGCAAGCGTTGTTTCGAGCGTCGCTGGAGAACTTCACGCCGAACGTCCGAGTGGGAAACCAAAGCGAACTCGGAACACGCGCGCATCCGTTCGCGGCGTACATCGCTCAAGTTCATCGCCAGATACACCGGTTTTGGGGAGACGGTTTTTTGGCCGATCTGGATCGCAAAACTGGGGCGGACATGTATGCGCGTTCCTTGGTGGCAGTGCTCGAGATCGCGATCAAGCCGGACGGGACGTTGGCTCAGGTGGTGATTGCCAAAACTTCGGGAGTGCTGCCGTTTGATGCTGCGGCGATCGATGCGGTCGGGAGTGCTGCACCGTTTGGAGAACCTCCGACTGCGATCAAGAGTCGGGACGGAAATGTGTACGTAACGTGGCACTTTCACCGAGATGAGCGGCAGTGTGCGACGGATTTTGTGAACGCACACATTCTGACAACACCGCCCAAAACGGCACCGATGGTCGCGGATGCAGCGGGCAAGGCGGCAGTGGCGAAACAGAGTCCGGTTAGGAAAGAAGGACTTTTCGGCGGTTTTGGGCCGACTCGTGCTGAAAAAGCGGAATGGACGAAACCGTCGGCGGGTGCTGTGGGAAAGAACGGCAGCGTGGGTGAGCCACCCGTCCAAAAGAAAGGCACGGGCGGTGTCCAAGTGAATGAGGATGCAAAAATGGCCGCCGAGCGGTGGGTTGATGCGTATGAGCATCACGACATCCGACGGCTGAGTGCCGGAAGCGCGCTGCCGTTTACGTCGGGAGGAAGAACGGTCGCAAATGATGGGCCGGCGCTGCGAGCGTTTTTCGACGAGATGCTCTCGGAGGGAACACCGAAGCGCGAGAAAGTAAGTTTCTACACGTTGTCGGAAGTCAAGAGTCGGCTGGGTCGTGAGCCTCGGGGCGCAGAGGGCGATGACGTGGCGTTTGCTTGGGTTGAACAGAGCGGTGAGGATCTGATTCTGCTGCTAGAACCGACGGAAAAGGGCTGGAAAGTGGTCGGGCTCGATCGGTAGGGTACTTTGTCTCTGGGGGCAAGTTGTGGGGTAGGGGCGTGTTCGGTTCGTTTTGCTAGACTTTGCAAAGAGCGGTGCGCACACTGCGATTGACTCTCGGGAAATGGAGTGTTCCAGATGGCCAAGACACGGTTTTTTTCCTGTTTCGTGACCTGCCTGTTCGGTTTTTCGACTTGGGTTCAAGCCGCGCCGGAAAGCCCAAAGGCACCCATGGGTTCGCTCGATGAACTTAGCCTGCGGGCGGCGATTGCGGGGAATCAGGCATTGCCCGAATTGGCAGTGGACCTGGACGATCGTGTGGATGACACGACGGTGCGCCTGCTTGCTCGGCGATATGGCGCGCGTTTTGTCGCAGAATCGTCTTTCACGTCGCGGGACCGCATCTATCGTGTGTCGGTCGGTTCGGGCGAGGATGCGCCGAAGAAGCTCTTTTCGCTTCTCCAACTTTTGCGTCGAGATCCGCTGGTTGAGGCGGCGGACCTCCAAGTTCTTTTTCACATCCCAGAGACCGCGCCGGGATCGCTGACGGCAAACGAACCGATCCGTTCTTTGCCCCGCGTTGCTGAAGTGGAACCGGCGAAAAAGCAAGATTCACGACCTCGGCTTCAGCCCAACGACCCCAAATATCGGTATCAATGGCACTTGGACCAGATTCGGATGCCGGAAGCGTGGATGCTCAGCCGAGGACAGGGCGTCACGGTGGCTGTCATTGATACGGGTGTCACGAAGGTCGAAGACTTGGCGGGCACCGAGCTGGTGGCGGGGTGGAACTTCGTCACAGACAGCGCGGATACGGATGACGACCATGGGCACGGGACCCATGTTGCCGGGACGATCGCGCAGACGACGGACAACGGGGTTGGCGTTGCTGGCGTCGCAGGCCATGCGCGCATCATGCCAATTAAGGTCTTGTCTGCGTCGGGTTCAGGCTCGGTGGCTGGCATTGCAGAGGGCATCCGTTTCGCAACAGACCACGGCGCAAAAGTCATCAACATGAGCCTCGGTGGTGCGCTCAATTCGACCGTGCTGGCAAATGCAGTTCGGTATGCACACGACCATGGTGTGGTCGTGGTGTGTGCGTCAGGGAACGATGGTCGCGGTCGTGTGAGCTATCCGGCGGCGAACCGTGGTGCCTTGGCCGTCGCAGCGACGCAGTTTGATGAGACGACGACGTTTTACTCAAATTGGGGGAAAGAGATTTTTGTTGCCGCGCCGGGAGGAAACACGCGAGTCGATCAAAACAAAGACGGTGTTCCAGACGGTGTTTTGCAAAATACGGTCGTGCCGGGCGACATTTCGCGACAGGACTATCTGCCTTTTATGGGTACGTCGATGGCGTCACCTCATGTGGCGGGCGTGGCGGCGCTGGTGGTGAGCCAAGGCGTGCAAGACCCCGACATGGTGGCTCAGATTTTGAAGAAAACCGCTCGAAAGCCGAGTCACTATCGAGGCAGGCACGACGATCATTACGGCGCTGGAATCGTGGACGCGCTGGCAGCAGTGGAGGAAGCCAAGGCTCAAGTCGAAAGGGGTCGGCTTGCTGCGTGCCATCGCCAACCGCATCGTGGGATGGGTTTTCTTGCGCTGGGGCTTCTGGGGGCGGGGCTTTTGTACGCGCGTCTGCGACGGCGTAGTTTTGCGATTTCAGGGAACGGTGCGGCGTTGTAAGGCTGCCAAGCGGCGGAGCCAAGTTGTTCCGTCGGTGCGATCGCGTGCTTCCCGATACAGATTCACAAATTCTCTCAGATTTCCGTTGCACAGCGCGAGGAGTTGTTCCTGAACGTCGCTGTGTTCGTGATAGACAGCAAACGAACCAAGCAGTGCGTTGGAGAGTGGCCCGTCGGCGAGACGACGATACCGACGGCCTTCCGGGAAGGTTTGCCGGTAGGATTGGCGAATGTCCTCGAAGATGCTCTCGCGTTGCGCAAGGACTTGGGTCCGTGGAAGTTTGACCTGCACAGCGCGGCGATAGAACTTCTGGAGCCGTTCGAGCTGCGGCTTTAGCCAAGCGGAGAAGGCCTTTTCGTCCTCGTCTGCCTGTTTCGCGAGGGAAAAGACCCGTTGGCTCTTTTCAGAATCGCCTTGGTGCTCGAAGAAGAGGGCGGCACCTCGTGTTCCCACCATCGTTGCAAAGCTCTCGTTCAGATCGGAAGCGCCCGGCAAAAAAACGGTCGAATGGGCCATTTCATGCAGGATGGTTTCGACGGCCCGAAGCTCGCCGGCATCGCTGGCGTCTGGCGTTTCGTTTGGGCTGGCTCTGGCTTTCGGTCGAGGCGCTGACTTTGATTGCGCTGCCGACAGGGCCAACATCGACCGATAGACGGGAGAGATGAGGTACCCAAGTGTGGAATACGCCCCGACGGGACGCAGATACACGTCGAAACCTGCCTCGGCAAAGTGTTGCGCCGCACGTTTGGCGTCTTTCGGATCGAAAAATCCCAAATACGGCACGCTTCCGACGAGTGGAAATCGAAAGGATCGGACCGACAGGGAATCTTTGGGTGAGACGGTCAAGTTGTACGCGACTGGACCACCTGGATCGACGTAGCGGGTAAATTCGGCACCGCCGCGCAGACCGAGCACTTCAATGCCGAACGCGCGAGCCGCCATGACTTTTGCCAGGCGGTTGCGCAGCGCGTCATCGGTGGTCGGATCTGCCAGCACATCACTGACATGCCGACGAATCCGCAGAAGGCGCACTTGTCCCACCGCCTGCTGTCCCACATAGTGCGCGGCAAAACAACCTTCTTGCAGCAAGGCCAGACCGGCGCTTAGGTACGCCGCGACTCTTTGTAGCCTTGGCAGACACGCGCGCTCGAATGTTCTGAACCCCCAAGGCCGCTTTGCGCAGCCAGCGAAACAAGCTCGCCACATGGCTCACCTATATCACGCGTTTCGGCAGACGTTTTCGGTTGCCGTTTCCTCAAGGATTTCGTGGCGTTTGCAGCCTCGTTGGTTTTCGGGAAGCGAAGAATTTTGTTTGCTCCCTGCATTCAAAACGTGATAGGAAACCGGGCACGATGGTGTGTCATCCACGTCCTCTGTCCTGGGTGTGCCAGGGTGGTCCCTTGTGGTCGGGGGAGTGGGCGGCATGGCTGCAACTGATCTCTTTGGCCGAAACGGTACGCGATGGACTTCTCGATGTTCGATGATGAAGCCGATGATGGCGGGCAGGAAATCGACTCTTTCTGTGCCCGATGTAAGACGGATACTCCACACACGGTTGTGAGCCGTTACGACGAGGAAATTCGTCGGGTTCGGTGCAACACCTGCGACGACGTGCATGCGTTCAGGCGGCCTCGCGGGGAGGACGGCGAGGAGCCCGCGGAACAGCCGGTCCGCAAAAAGCTCACCAAGGCAAAACCCACCTGGGAGCAGATGATCAGCAAACGGAAAAGCTCGCCGCGCTCGTGGGGGCCCGACGAGGTTTTTTGCGAACTGGATGTCATTGCGCACGCGGTGTTTGGCATCGGTTTTGTTTCTGAACTGATTGGCCAGAACAAGATCGAAGTCACGTTTCAAAACGACAAGCGCATCCTCATCCACAATCGTCGGCTTCTGCCGCTGCATGTGGTGCAAAGGCAAAGGCAGGAAGCCGAGGCGCGGGCGCGGGCCGATGGAAAGGCCAAGGCGAAAGAGGCGCGCGAGGCCAAAGCAGCGGCGCGCGAGGCGGCTCGGCTGGCCAAGACGCACGAGTCTGAACTGGATGACATGGACCTGCCGGACATGCTCGCGGACGACGAGGAAATACCGGTGCTTTCGTCGCCAAAATCGAGTCATGGTGGCAAAGCGAATCGTTTGTCGGCCAAAGAACTGGCCGCTCTCGACGACGATGAGGATGATGATTTGCTGTCCGATTCGGGCGACGACGAGTCTCCAGCGAGGGGCTCGGCTCGAAAAGCCAAAGGCGTGGCGGCAAAACCTGCGCGCGGAAAGTCATCCGCCCAAAAAGCGTCGCAATCCGAGGACCTCGAGGACTCGATCGACGACGAACCGAAGAGCAAGAAGAGCCAAGCATCGGGAAAACGCGACAGCACTGAAGCCCCGAGTGCCGCAGCGAAGGATTCACGGAAAGCCCGTGCCAGTGAAATCAAGGCCAGGTCGAAAAGCAGGCTGTTGGAAACGCACGAAGCAGATGAAACCGCGCCCGCTCGGTCTTCGGCCATAGACGGCGAAGGCAAACCCGCTGGAAAGCGCGGACGAAAACCGGCTGACGATCGAGACCCAAAGCGTCAAGCTGAGCCGTTTTTCGCCAGAAGTGCTTCGGGGACATCTGTGTCGGTTGCTGCCAGCCCGATGGAACCGAAAAATGACGCGGCGAATGCTGCCGTTCCGCGTCGCAAAATCGGAAGACCATCGACCAAAGTGGCGCTTTCCGAGCCGACTGAAGTCCGAACAGTTGACGCCTCGCCGGTTCCAGATGCATCCGCTGAAGGGCGATCGGAAAAAACGGACCGAAAAGCGCGGAAAAACGCGGAAGAAACCGGGCGGAAGGCACGCCACGCCGAAGAGCCGATCGAAAAAGCTCCAGTCGCTCCTGCACAGGACAAGGCTTCAAGGAAGAGACCGGACAAAGCGACCCGCGGGACTGTAGTACACGATGCGGTGTCGGGTGCCGATGGTGCTGTTGGGGCAAAGATTCCTGCGAAAAGGGGACGGCCTCGCAAAGTTGCGGCTCTGCCTGAGGCAAAGGCACCGGAGCGCCATGAAACACCGTCTGTTGTGAAAGCGGCGGAAGAAGCAGCGCCTCCCGCACCAGCTGCCAAGCGAGGCAGAAAGCCGTCTGTTGTGAAAGCGGCGGAAGAAGCAGCGCCGGCACCGGCGGCCAAGCGAGGCAGAAAGCCGTCTGTTGTGAAAGCGGCGGAAGAAGCAGCGCCGGCACCGGCGGCCAAGCGAGGCAGAAAGCCGTCTGTTGTGAAAGCGGCGGAAGAAGCAGCGCCGG
>Ga0268298_10000189_pt1 | contig 78824 bp, 63 predicted proteins | sample WWTPWeurt_MetaG_FD_194462 | JGI IMG/M metagenome (GOLD analysis project Ga0268298, IMG submission 194462) | Activated sludge microbial communities from WWTP in Nijmegen, Gelderland, Netherland - WWTP Weurt | ecosystem: Engineered > WWTP > Aerobic digester > Activated sludge | place...
AGAATAATCCAATAAAGACTACTACAATGGACAGGACTATGGATGCAATTAAAATACCAATTGCCGTTGCATATTCACCCGAATTGGTCATGTTGGTATAAGCAAAATACAGTCCAACCACCTCAACCAAAGTTGCACATAAAAAAATAATCGCCTCCGACTTTTTTCCACTACCGATAAAAATTATACTGTGTATAAGATTAACAGCATTAAAAAAATAAAAGATACTTAATAGTCCTCCTACCCCAAATAGGGCAAAGAAAACAGTCTTTGAAAAAAATCCCATTTCGTAAAATTGTACTTCTTAAACAAACAAATGCATAAATATTAAAATGTCGACCGCAGTCGGTTTACAAATCAATTCCACCTTCCTCCGGCAGAAACTATAATAATTAATGCCCAAATGGCATATAACAAAACCAGGCCAATAGGTAAATACAATAAAATTGCCCCAAGTCTGGCATAGTTTGGATTCTTTAATAAATAATAAGATCCAACCACCAACAAGGCTAAAATTCCACCAATTGAAAGATTCCTCCCACTTGCAAGAAAGGATTCATGATGTCCCATAGACCGGTTTGCAAAGTATACAAATAGATTGACAGCGCCCAAATAAAGAAAATAGATAGACACAATCGCAGTACCAATTAATATATACAACTGGATTCCTTTCATAACTTCTGCAGATGATTAAAAGTAAACGAATAATTTTAAATAATCAACTAATCATAACATATATTGCCTTTCGAAGGTAATTATTTTATATAAACTCATATTAACTTCTCGATAATTATTTGAGTCCTTTTTAAAATGAAATTTACTCATGTAAACCAAATAATCTCCTGAAGATTGCTAAAGGATTCAAATAATAAAATCTGACCATACAGCTTATTGCCCATCACCTGATCATTGAAATTCAAGTGTCCGCCTAGTCATTTTAAACTTAAATCAAAACACGATTTTTCCTATTTTTAAACAATCTACGAACACCTTCGTTCTTAATTTATATCTTTGTTTTACAAACCAATTACATGAACTCATTTTATCAGACAAATAATAAACCGATGTGGTCAACTTTTGTAAAAAAATGCATTTGGCTTTTAATAATTGCTGGATCTCCAGCCATTTATGCTCAAATAGATGCCGGATTATTCAGGTTTCCGGATGTCTCTGCGGACCACATAGTATTTACCTATGCCAATGACCTTTGGTTGATGCCAAAAGAAGGTGGGACAGCTCAAAAACTGAGTTCGCCTAAAGGAATTGAATCATTCCCAAAGTTTTCATCAGATGGAAAAATGATTGCCTTTTCTGGTAATTACGATGGTAATAATGAGGTCTACGTTATACCTACTCAGGGAGGTGCTCCGGTAAGGCTTACTTATCACAGTTATTTTGATCGGGTGGTGGATTGGCATCCGGATGGAAAGCAAATCCTGTTCGCATCTGGTAGGGAGAGTGAAAAAGAAAGATTTAATCAATTTTACACCATTCATCATACAGGGGGCTCAGCCTCCAAACTGCCCTTAGCATATGCTGAATTTGGAACCTATTCCCCGAACGGTGACAAAATGGCCTTGGTCTTTCGTTCAACAATTTTCAGTACCTGGAAACGCTACCGTGGTGGTGACGTTGCTGATATCTATATCTATGATTTTAAAGAGAAAAAATCTCAAAACATTTCATCTAATATCGATGCGGGTGAAGAATTTCCAATGTGGCACAACGAATCAATTTATTTCCTCTCTGACAATGGACCAGAAAAAAGAATGAACTTATGGAAGTATGATCTAAAAACGCAATCAAGAGTGCAATTGACTTTTTATAAATCGTATGACGTGCACCACCCATCTATTGGTCCTTCTGAAATTGTTTTTGAGGCTGAAGGAAAACTTCATTTATTAAGTTTGAAAGACCATAAGATTAGAGATATTAAAGTTAATCTGATCAATGACCAAAATTTAGTTAGACCTTCTTATGAGTCAGCGGAAAAATTTATTGCGCATACTACCATCTCTCCTGATGGAAACAGGGTACTTGTGGAAGCAAGAGGAGAAATCTTCACTTTACCTGCTGAAAATGGATATGTTAAAAATTTGACCAGGTCGTCCTCTGCTGCCGAAAGATACCCTGCTTGGTCACCCGACGGTAAATCAATAGCCTATTGGTCAGACGCAACCGGAGAATATGAATTGTATCTTAAAAATTTAGATGAATTTGTTGAACCCATAAAATTGACCAGCCTTGGCAAGGGATTCCGATATCAAATTTTTTGGTCACCCGATAGTAAAAAATTAGCTTTTATAGATAAAGCAATGCAAATCATGATTTTTGATGTGGAAAAAAAATCAATGCTTTTAGTGGACAAAGCGCTAAGTTGGGCGCATTGGCCATTAGAAAGTTTTATCCCTTCCTGGTCATCTGACAGTAAATATCTGGCATACTTCAGAGATTTGGAAAATTCACACAATGCGATTTTCATTTATGATCTGCCCAATAAAAAAACGAATCAGGTTACCAGTGGATATTATGATTGTTCGTATCCAAGTTTTGATCCGGAAGGTAAATATCTTTACCTGCTTACGAATCAATCCTTCGAACCCATTTACAGCGATCATGACAACACTTTCGTCTATCCAAATTCCACCCAATTAGCAGCGATTTCTTTGGCTAAGAATACTCCTTCTCTTTTGTTTCCAAAAAATGATACAGTCCTAATCAAAGTCGATGAACCCAAAAAAGAAGTAACAGATTCAACAGCGAGTTCAACTAAAGAAAAAAAGAAAAAGAAGATTAAAACTGAGGAATCTGCAGTGTTGCAAATTGATTTTGAAGAAATCGAAAGAAGATTATTCCTATTGCCACTTCCTGCAGGAAACTACTCAAACCCGAGTGCTGCAAATGGCAAATTAGTGTACATTAAATCTCCTAATACAGGATCTGCAAAAACTGAAAAATCCTCACTCAAATATTTTGATATAGAATCCAGAGAAGAGAAGACAATCCTGGAAGGCATAAATTCTTATAAACTTTCTTTTGATGGTAAAAAAGTGCTTGTTTCCCAACAAGGGAGTTGGGCTGTACTTAAAGTGGAAGAGGGACAAAAAATAGACAAAAAACTCCGTGTAAATGAAATGGAAACCTTCATCAATCCTAAAGAAGAATGGCAACAATTATTTATGGATGCATGGAGATTTGAAAGAGACTATTTCTATGATGAAAATATGCATGGTGTAGATTGGGATAAAGTAAAAAAACAATACTTAAAACTTTTGGAAAGTGCCATGTCACGAGAAGAAGTGAATTACATTCTTGGCGAAATGATTGGGGAATTGAATGCCTCCCATACCTATCGCGGAGGTGGCGTGGAAGAATCTCCAAAAAGAAAAGACGTCGGATACTTAGGAATCAATTGGACGCAGGATAAGGGTTATTACAAAATTGGAAAAATTATTAAGGCTGGCGCACAGGATGCAGAAATTAGATCCTCCCTGGATGCCCCGGGTTTATCGATAAAAGAAGGTGATTTTATCCTCGCCGTAAATGGAAATCCATTGAACACCGCCACTGAACCCTTTGCTTATTTCCAGGGACTTGCAGGAAAAACCATTGAACTCACTTACAATTCAAAACCGGAATGGAATGGAGCTCTGACTGTCCTGGTTCAAGCCATGTCAGATGAGTCACGATTAAGACATTTAGCCTGGATCGAAAGCAATAGAAAAAGAGTAGATGAAGCTACTAATGGAGAGGTAGGATATATTTATGTCAGAAGCACAGGTACGGATGGACAAAGCGAATTAATTAGGCAATTTGTTGCTCAATGGAACAAGAAAGCTTTAATCATAGATGAGCGTTTTAACAATGGCGGACAAATTCCTGACCGTTTTATTGAAGTTTTAAATCGGGAACCCCTTGCGTTTTGGGCCATCAGAGATGGTAATACCTGGCCATGGCCACCCTATGCAAATTTTGGCCCTAAAGTAATGTTGATAAATGGATGGAGTGGGTCAGGCGGTGATGCATTTCCAGATTATTTTAGAAAGAAAAAACTTGGTCCACTTATCGGTGCAAGAACTTGGGGAGGCTTGATTGGCATAAGCGGAGTTCCATCACTTATCGATGGAGGTGGCATTACCGTTCCAACCTTTAGAATGTATAACCCTGATGGTACGTGGTTTAAGGAAGGACATGGCGTTGAACCGGATATTCTCGTAGAAGAGGACCTCGGCGCCATGGCAAAAGGCATTGATCCGCAATTGGAAAAAGGTATCGAGGAAATTAAATTATTACTGAAATCAAAGGCATTTAAACAACCGGACAGACCGGCCAAAGAGATCAGATAAATGGATAATATAATTTGAGATCCATAATTAGCTTAACAAAATATCCAGAAATTCAGACCAGAGAGATTTTCTGACCATTCCTGGTGTATGGAATTCGTATAAATACAAATAGCAAATCAAAAAATTATTGTTGAATTTCTCCTTTAAAATAAAAAATCTAGAAGCAAACCATTCTATTTGAAAATGGTGTCTACTCAATACATATCTGTATAATTAATAAAAACATAATAGATGTATAATATAAAAAAAGCTGAATTATCTGATCTTGACAGGATATCCCCACTTTTTGATGCATATAGAATTTTCTATAATTATCCATCTGATATTGAAGAAGCTCAGAAATTCTTAAAAGACAGAATGACCAAAAATGAATCTGAGATATTCTTGGCACTTACATCATCCGGAACCGCAATTGGATTCACCCAATTATATCCCCTTTTTTCTTCCACCAGAATGAAAAGACTTTGGTTGTTAAATGATCTTTATGTGGAGGATATTCATCGTGGCAAAGGAGTATCGGTAATGCTAATCGATGCAGCAAAGAAACTATGTTTGGACACTGGGGCATGCGCCTTAACATTGGAAACTGCGAAAACAAATTTTATAGGAAATAATCTATACATTAAGACGGGATTTAATTTGGATCAGGACCATAATTATTATGAATGGACAAATAAATAATTCATTCTGCCATAATTCTAAACAACAATCACAAAGCAAATTATTTAGAGAAATGATGAAAGTCTTATATAGTATTGACAATAATCATTAGGATTTTTACCGATTTCCTTACTTTTGTCGCTGACATATGAAGACTGTTGTTGTTTTCGGTTTAGTGCTTACCCTCATACTGCCTGGTTTATTTAAATTAGGAACCTTTATCAGTTGGGATATGAACAGAGCAGAGATTACGGCCAGGTATTGTATCAATAAATTTAAGACAGAGAAAAAATGTAACGGCAAATGCCGTTTGTCCGTGTTGTTGAAGTTATACGATCAGGAAAATGTTCCATTGACAGACAAAAGTTCGGGTAAATGGTCAGAATCGGATTTATCACCCTTTGAGACCATTGAATCGGTTCATTTTGATGAGATGGTCTTTTGGAATGCATACGGCCTTGTACGCAACTTTGGCTACATGGAAGAACATCGATCCAGTCACTATATGGATATTTTTCACCCCCCTTCCATCCTTAAAGTTTAATTTAAAGACCAGGGTATTCTTATCTTGGATACATCGGCAATGATTATTGTTCCGGTTTGAAATGGCATCTCGCTAAGTCGGAATTTCGATTATTGTTCTCAATTTTTCATTTTTAAATTTAATAAAATGCGCATTGCGATTTTTATCGTTTTGCTATCTACCATACAGATAGTCAAAGCTTGTGATATATGTGGCTGTACTTCTCAGGGTAATTACCTAAGCATTTTACCGGATAACAGATACCATTTGATCGGTTTGCGGACAAACTATTCTAGGTACCACTCAACGCATCCGGATGAAAGTATTTCTGGCTCTGATATTTTATTTACAAGTGAAATATGGGGGCGGTATATTCTTAAATCAAAAATCATGTTTACGGCAATCCTTCCCTTCCACATTCTTTCAAGAAAAGAAGGCTCAGAAAGTATAAATACGTCAAACATCGGTGATGCAATGTTAATGACTCATTGGATTGTCCTCAAATCCAAAAAATCTAATCTTAATCAAAATCTTATCATTGGTGGAGGAGTTAAATTTCCTGTGGGCAATAGTAATCTAATTAAAAATCAAAATACCTTACCTCCGGGATTGCAACCCGGAACAGGCACTTTTGACTTTGTCGCTAATGTGAATTATCTTATCCGTAAGAATAACTGGGGCGCTACACTTGATCTAAGTGGCCGTCTAAATACTGAAAACAACAAACAGTATAAATTCGGAAATCGACTTACATCTTCCATTAAGATATTGCATTGGTGGAACAAAACCGGATATAGTCTGGTTCCACAATTGGGAGTGGATATCGAGAACGGAGAAGTAGATACAAAGAAAAATATCCATGTGGAATTTACAGGAGGAAATATCCTTTGGGCCAATGCCGGAATAAATTTATTTCTAAATAATAATTATTCATTCGGATTAAACGTGCAAACCCCAATCACACAATCTCTTAATCAAGGTCAAACTCGTGCTTATCCCCGGATAAATGCACAATTTATTTATTTATTTAACAATTAATTTTTTAAACATTAAATCATGAAAACTTATAAAACAAAAATATTTCAATCCATAATTTTTATTTCTTCAATTTTGCTCTTCTCAACTATTACCTCTTGTGATAAATCAGAAGATAATATTGTTGGAACCGGGACTGTAACTGTTGAATTCGACAACCGCGCAAATGGAAATCCACTTTTACTAAACAAGGATTATATAAATGAAAATGGTGAAACCATGAATTTTTCCACTTTCAATTATTTCGTAAGCAATTTTTCCTTGGTGAGAAATGATGGCAGCATTTATGTGGTACCTAAAGACAGCTGTTACTTTTTAATTAAGGAAGACGGCGGATCTAACCCCGAAATCAGTTTAAACAACATTCCTGCCGGAGACTACAAAGAACTTAGATTTATCATTGGTGTGGATAGTCTTAAAAGTGTCAGCCCTGCTTCAGAACGCATCGGAGCTCTTGACCCTGCCGGAGAAGCAGCAGGTATGTATTGGGCCTGGAACAGTGGATATATTTTTGTAAAAGCAGAAGGAACATCTCCACAGGCCCCATTGGATACAAACTCCAATACAAGAAGATTCAGATACCACATTGGCTTATTTGGTGGCCTGAATTCCCCTACCATAAACAATATTAAATCCGTATCCATCCATGATCACCATGGTGATGTTGCAACCGTAAGAAGCAATATATCTCCAAACTTTCACCTTAAAGTGGATATCATGGAAATGTTTAAAACTCCAACAACTGTAAGTGTAGCTCAATATCCAACGGTTATGGTGAACCCATATTCATCAATCATTGCTAACAACTTTGCAGACATGTTTACTTTGGATCATATTCATAATTAATTTCTATCCGGCAAGGAGGACTTAAATCGTCCTCCTTGTTTTATTTTAAATGAATTTTATGAGACTTTTAATGAGCTGCCTTCTTTTTATTTCATTGCTGATCTCTTGCCAAAAAAATAATGAACCTGAATGGCTAGGATTAAAGATTCCATCCAATTTTCCTGCTCCTGTTCAAAAAATTGAAGACTTAAATATCACCAAAGCTGGTTTTGAACTTGGCAGAAAATTATTCTATGACCCTTTACTATCAAAAGACAATACAATTTCTTGCGGAAGTTGTCATAATCAAGGCTCTGCATTTACACATCACGGACATGATGTTAGCCACGGAATAAATGATTTGCTTGGCAGAAGGAATGCGCTTCCGGTTCAAAATTTACTTTGGCAGAATAGTTTTTTTTGGGATGGCGGAGTAGCTCACATTGACCTGATTTCAATAAATCCAATTCAAAATCCTGTTGAAATGGATGAAACATTACCTAATGTTTTAAATAAATTGAGATTACATAAAGAATATCCAATAATGTTTGAAAGTGCTTTTGGAGACACCACTATAAACTCAACCAGATTTCTTCAGGCGATGACTCAATTTATGGCACTACTCATTTCAGCAGACAGCAAATATGATCTTGCTATGAGAGCTGAAGGACCTTCACTCAGCCTGGAAGAAAAGGAAGGAAAGGCATTGTTTGATAAACATTGCGCAAGCTGCCATAGCGGAGAGCTATTTAGTGATTTTAGTTTTAGAAACAATGGAATGATTTCTAATCATCAGGAGGATAAAGGCAGATATGAAATATCTCTTCTTCCAAATGATCTAGGAAAATTCAAAGTTCCCAGTTTAAGAAATATTGCAAAAACAGCTCCTTACATGCACGATGGCTCTCTAAATTCATTGGAAGATGTACTCAATCATTACACCACCGGAATAAGTGCATCTCCTACTCTGGATTCAAATTTAGTGGTGCATAACAAACCGGGACTCCAAATAAATTTAGACCAACAAAAAAAAATCATCCTGTTCCTCCATACTTTAACCGATGAAAAATTCTTGAGAAAACAGGAATTTTCTGAGCAATAATTCATAGTTTTTGGAAATCTGCAAGATTGCTTTCTTACTTTATTGGTTCATTTAATTTAAAAAACTGATCCAATTTAGGGAGTATAATTATCTCTGTTCTCCTATTAGCCTTCTTTCCCTCTAAAGATGCATTAATTGACTTAGGGCTATATTCAGATCTACCACCTGCCGTCATCCTGGAAGGATCTACATTATATTTCTTTTGTAAAAGACGAACCACAGAAGTAGCCCTTTTAGCACTCAAGTCCCAATTGTCTGCAATGCAATCCGTATTAATAGGAACATCATCGGTATGCCCCTCTACGAGAATGTCGAGCTCTTTATGGTCATTCACCACTTTTGCTATTTTCTCTAATACGCTGCCTGCCTGTTCATTGATTACCGCACTTCCACTCCTGAATAGCATTTTATCTGATAAAGAAATATATACAACTCCCTTCTTAACTTCAATATTCACATCATCGGAATTTACATCACTGAGTGACCTTTTCAAATTCATCACCAAAGCTAAATTGGTGGAATCCTTTTTTGACATAGATGAAGTAAGATCTTTGATGTATTTGTCTTTTTCATTCATTGCATCCAGTGATTTTTTGATACTTTCTGCACCGGCCTTACTCACCACAGACAAATCAGATAATCTATCCAAAAGATTGTTATTATTTTTCTTCAAATACTCCATTTGCTCTTCGAGCCCCTTGATTTTACCATCCTTGGCTGAATTGGCATTACTTATATCATTAATCCTTGTTTTGTATTCTAGCACAATATCTTCCTTGGACGACTGACATTCTGCAACGGATTCCTTGCATTTTTGAAGTGCAGATTTTAATTCTTCCTGCTCTGCTTGTAAGTTTTTATATTTTTTGGAACTCACACAAGAGCCGGTAAACAAAGAAATACAAACTAAATAGTAAAATAATTTCATAAGTTAATTTCAATTTAATTGATTAAACCACAACAAATAGAACGCAAAATTATTGATATATTGTAATTTAATTTAATAATATTATACAAGACATGGAGCTCGAACCTAAAAATGTATTTGGAAATCCTTTAATGACCTGCAGTATTTCACCTTTGACAGGGTTTTATCGTGATGGTTGTTGCACAACGGGTGAGGAAGATTTGGGAATGCATACTGTTTGTATCGTAGCTTCAAAGGAATTTCTTGATTTTTCTAAACAAAAAGGAAACGACCTGAGCACCCCTAGACCAGAGTTCTCCTTTAGTGGGGTAAGGCCAGGTGACCGTTGGTGTTTGTGTGCATTAAGATGGGTTGAAGCTTATGAAGCGGGTATGGCCCCTCCGGTTATTTTAGAATCCTGCAATAAAGACGTACTTAGGATTATCCCTTTTGAAATTTTATTGGAATTCAAGCATACCGAAATAGCTGCTGAATAATCCCTCGTCCTTCTCCTAAACCCAAATTAAGACTCTTGGTCCGGGTCTTTTGGATCGGCGTAAAAGTACCTCTTAATGATGTCTTCTGCCCAGGTTTTACCTCCTAGCCCAAAGGATATCGCCAATGCCAGCCCAATGGTTCCAAAGAAAATACTTACAATATTGGTAATTATGGTTTCCCCAATGCCCATTTGCGTAAGTGCAATAGCTACCGTAAAAAATGCAATACTGTAAAAAACCAACTTCCCTATTAGATCAGGGTTTTCAAAATTACTTTCTTCAAGACTACTAAATACAAGGCTACTGACAAATTCAGCAAGATAAAACCCTATAATAATCAGCACACAGGAGATGAGGACATTCGGAATGAACATCAATAACTGATTCAATAAATCCGAAACGAGCTCAAGTCCCAAATGATTAAAAAAGTTCACCAATACAATTAACATAATCGCCCAGAAACAGATCCTGGACAGTATTCCTGAAAAACCATTTTTTACACCACGCTTCTCAAGAAACCTGTGCACTCCGGATTTTTTAGCCAGATTATCTATACCCATAGCATGACTCAACCGCAGAATGACCCATTGAATAATTTTCGCAATTACCCAACCAACCAATAAGATCAGAACCGCATTGATCAGGCTCGGAATGTACATGATGAAGGATTGCATCAAATTGTAAAATGAATTTTGTATATCGTCAAGGAGGTTCATGGCTGAAAATTATTAGGAAGTAAAAGAAATTGGATGTGCAATTTAGTCAAGTTTTGATGATTCAGTTTCCAGATCTTCGGTTATTTTTCTAACCAGCTTGATCTCACTCAGAAAAACCTTCGCAATAACCCTGAAAATAGTATAAGTGGGAATTGCTAAAATCATCCCAAAGATCCCATTAACCCTTGCACCAATCATGATAACAAGAAAAATTTCAAGAGGATGGGCTTGAACTCTTTTAGAAAAAATATATGGCTGGACAATGAAATCATCCAATAGTTTAACAATACTAAAAACCAACAAAACCTTAATCAACAATGGAATGGTCTGTTGATAAAAATTCATGTCCAGACTGGAAGAAATAGTCAACAAACATCCAAATGCAGCGCCAATTAATGGACCTAAGTAAGGTATGATGTTCATGATACCATAAAAGAACGCGATCAACATGGCATTCTTTATACCTATCAATCCCAGCAAACTGGAAATTAGAACCATTAATATCGTCATTTGCAGGACTATACCACCAAAATATTTAGTCAGCAAAGCACTAATGTCCTGTATGACATCTCTTACTTTTGATTCTGTACCTGTGGGTACCAAAGCCAAAACCATCTTGGTAAAAAGTCCCCGCTCTTTAAGAAAAAAAAATGAAATAAAAATAATCGAAAAAACACCGATCAGAATATTCCCTGCCTGCCCCAATAATGTTCCAAAAAATGCACTAATATGCGCAGGATCAAAATATTCACCTACCAGCCCTTTCACCTGATCTGCCGCACTGGCTCCCGGCTCCAGGCCTAAAGAACGCAACCAGGCATTCACTTTTTCTATGGGCTCTTGCAGTGCAGAAGAGATACTGTTAAAATCAACCTTGGACAGTACAACAGCTTGCTGAATGACGATAGGAATAAAAAGATACAATACGCCGCCAACAATAAAGAATATCAAAAATATGGTAAATAAAGCACAGACAGATTTTCCAAAAGAAAAACGTAGTAATTTAAACTTGACCAATAGAAAATTCATGATAGGTTCTCCAATCATGCTGATAACCCAACTGATTAATACATAACTTACAACTTCACTAAAATATCCCAGGACAAGAATAACCAAGGAGCACAAGAGAAAGCCAATAACATACTTATAATACTTTTGCCACATAGTATGGGTAATAATAGGCCTTCCGTTTGAAAACGATATCTAAACTTTTAAATGTAATTTTTAACCAACAGCTACAACCTCCGCCACTGGATGAATCCAGTGATGTGTATCTGATAATCGACCTTTCCTTAAACCATTAATGGTAGATTTAAGGTATTTTGAAAGATCACAGTGTTCCGCATTCAGAAGGATGTCCTCACCTTTATATCCAATTTTGGAAACATTGGCAACAACAGCCGCAGTACCCGCACCAAATACCTCAAGCAACAATCCTTCTTTGTATGCAGCATAAATTTCTTCCATACTGACAGGTCTTTCCTCTACCTTAATCCCTTTTTCTTTCATTAATGTGATAAGGCTGTCTCGGGTTATACCCTTCAAAATCGTACCGCTTAGATTCGGTGTCAATACTACATCTTTTAAAACAAAAAAGATATTCATGGTACCCACTTCCTGAACATACTTGAACTCTTTCGCATCCATCCACATAACCTGATCATAGCCTTTTTCCTTGGCTAACATGGTTGGATAAAGACTTGCACCATAGTTTCCTGCTGCCTTCGCTTCTCCTACCCCACCATCACAGGCTCTGACATAATGCTCTTCTACCAACAAACTAACCGGCTTGCTGTAATATGGACCAGAAGGCAAGGTCATGATCATTAGTTTATATGTTTCAGAAGATTTAACCCCAACAAATTCATCCGTTGCCATCATAACAGGTCTTATATACAAGGCACTCTCCTCATCTCTCGGAATCCAATCCTTATCGATGATCAACAATTGGCTTAAAGCTTCTATAAATATATCCTCAGGAAATTCAGGCATGCACATTCGTTTTGCCGACTCATTTAATCTTCTGGCATGCATCTCCGGCCTGAATAAAAGGGGAACTCCATCATCTGAAATACTTGCTTTCATGCCTTCAAAAATCGCTTGACCATAATGCCAGGCCATCGTAGCAGGATGAAATGGTATCTTATGCAAAGGACATATTTCAAAATTTTTCCACTCTTTTCCATCAAAATCAGCAACAAAAATATGATCCGCAAACACTTTGCCAAATGGAATGTTGTTGAAATCAACTTCCGCAAGTCTGCTTTCTTTGGTTTTGGAAATCTTAATTGTCTTATGCATAGATTGGTTTTTTACAAATGTAGATAAAACTTTACTTTTATACCGGCCAATTAGCCATTTAATAAAATAATTTTAACCTTGGAAAAATTTAACAACATACTTAAATACTATAACGTTCCAGAATTAGATTTGGTTTCACTTAATAATAAACCAAAATTTCAGAATATTGTTTTGATTTCCAAAAATGTACTCGACGACCAGACGCACATGGAGTTCTTATCTAAAATCCTTGCTTCTGTAAAACTTGTGCAAAATGAAAATACTTCATTGATTGAACTAAATGAGGATACCTACTTTCCACTTAAAGAATTGTCAGAAGAAAATAAATTGGACATTATTGCCTTCGGCATCAAGCCGTCTCAATTGATGTTAAATGGATTCGAAGAACTTCATAAAACTTATACCATTAACCATTTAAGAATACTTTTTGCCCTTGCCGTACCGATGTACAATGGTCAGGATGTACAAAAAAAAATGCTCTGGCTTGCGCTTAAGTCCTTAAAAAATATGTCATGAAAAAACTTGTATTCGCAAGTGCAAATCAGCATAAAAGCAGCGAAATCAGATCCATCCTGCCAAAAAATATTGAACTGATAAATCTAACGGACCTTAATATTCTGGAAGACATACCTGAGACCGGAGATACCCTGCAAGCTAATGCTAAGATTAAAGCAGAATATGTCCACCATCGCACCGGTTTGGATTGCTTTGCCGAAGATACAGGACTTGAGGTCTATTGTTTGAATAATGAACCTGGAGTTTTTTCAGCAAGATATGCCGGACCTCAAAGAAATTCTTCTGACAACATGAATCTGTTGTTGCATAAAATGCAACTGGAATCAAATCGGAAAGCCAGATTTAGAACTGTAATAGCTTTGATTTGGCGGAGTGAAATATATTATTTTGAAGGAATCATTGAAGGCTCCATTGCAAATAGCACTTCCGGTTCAAAAGGCTTCGGATACGACCCTGTTTTTATTCCTAATGGCTTTGACCAGAGTTTTGCCGAACTGGGTGAAGAAATTAAAATTTCCATCAGTCATCGCACCATTGCGGTGAATAAAATGTTGGCGTTTCTTAGAAATCAATAATAAAAATCAAGAATAGTAAAGGTTGCCAGAAATATACTGGCAATTCCATTGGTCGTAAAAAATGCAAGGTTGATTCGATCCAGCCTGTTGTTGGATATAATTGCATGCTGATAAATCAAAAGGAAAATAAATCCCGCTGCTCCTGTCATCATCCAATATTCCAACCCGTAATCCCGGTAGAGAATAAAAGAACATGACAAAATACATAAGGCACAGACGAAATGAAGTACAGAAGAAATTGCAAGGGCCTTCTTTAATCCAAATCGACTTGGAATAGAATACAATTTTTCTTTCCGGTCAAATTCAATATCCTGTAAGGCATAAAGAACATCAAATCCCGCAACCCAGGTAATCACCGCAAATCCGTAAAGCAAAGGCAGTAAAGCTATGTGTGAAGTGACAGCTATGTATGCACCTATCGGAGCCAACGAAAGTCCTAATCCTAAAAACACATGGCATAACCAGGAAAATCTTTTGGTGTAACTATAACCAAAAACAATAAATAGAGCTACCGGGGAAAGATAAAAACAAAGTGGATTGATAAAAAATGCACTGAGTATAAATAAAACAACATTGATCATTATAAAAATAATGGCGGACCTCGAACTAACTGCACCACTGGGAATTTCTCTTAATGCAGTACGTTCATTTTTTTGATCTATAAATCTGTCTGCCCATCGGTTGAACGCCATGGCTGCATTTCTTGCCGTCACCATACAGACCAATATTAAAGCAAGTATTTTATATTGGACTGGTTGAAGCTCATGATTATTCACTGCAACAAAAAAACCAATCAACGCAAATGGTAAAGCAAAAACCGTATGGCTGAATTTTACTAAAGAAAAATAGGACTTCATAAACCCAACAAAAAAATGATATCTTTTGAATTTAATCTAAAAAAATAAAGCTCCTGAATAATTCAGGAGCTTTATTCTTTTATTAAACTATTTCAAATCTCTTAATTAGCAGATGTACCTGGAGTTGCTGGTTTAGCGTTTGGATCCTTCTTAACAACACCTGAAATAGTCAGGTATGTTTGAGCAGGATTCGTGTTAGCTGTAACTGTAACTCTCTTGGTTTGCTTTGATCCATCATCAGAACCTTTTCCTTTAGAATCAAAATCAATTTTAATTTCTGCAGAAGCACCAGGTGCAATAGGCTCTCTTGGCCAATCAGGAACAGTACATCCACAGCTTCCTTTTGCATCGGATATTACCAATGGCTCGCTACCTGTGTTTTTAAATTTGAATGCATATTTTACATGCTCTCCTTCTTTAACTTCACCAAAATCATATACCATAGTCTCATATTCAACTGTGGTAGTTGGACCAGTTGGAGCAGCTGGTGTAGCTTCGCCCGCAGGATTGGCAACATCACCTGGATTTGCTACTGTTCCGGCAACAGCAGGATCTGTAGTCGCACTTTGGTTTGATGCACCATCATTCTTGCATGCAACAACGGAAAGGAGTATCGCAAAAAATGCCAAACTCAAAAAATTCTGATTTTTCATGTTCTATTAAATTTTAATTATGATCATTTTATAATTCGGATGTAAAATTATCATGACTCCATCAAATGAAATTTATCCTTTACCAAACGGTATGTTAATGTTTTTTTAATTCTGTGATTTTGCCAAAACCCACCGATCAAATTCGGCTAAATCCTTGAAATTCAAACAATTTATTTTTTTTAACCCACCTTTCCTTGCCGCTTGCACCCCAAATCTTATGTCTCTTATACCCTTTAAATTGTGCGCATCCGGGTTGATCGAAATGATGGCTCCCCTATCCTGGGCATAAGGAATCCAGCGCCAGTCTAAATCCAGCCTCATGGGATTGGCATTCAACTCAATCACCACATCATTGGAGATACATGCATCTATCATCTTCTTATAATCAACAGGATATCCCGGTCTGGACAATAACAATCTTCCCGTTGGATGACCAAGTATTCTTGTATACGGATTCTCAATGGCTCTTATTAGTCTTAGCATTGCCTTGTCTTCATTCATCTTTAGATTACTGTGTATAGAGGCAATTACCAAATCAAATCCCGCCAATAAATCAGCATCATAATCTAAGGAACCATCTGAAAGTATGTCTGATTCTATGGATTTATAAATTTTAAATGGTGCCAACTGAATGTTCAATTGGTCAATCTCACGCCACTGCATCTCCACCCGTTCGATGGACAAACCATTCGCATAACCTGCAGATTTGGAATGATCGGAAACTACTAAATAGGAATAACCTAACTTAATGCACTCTTTCGCCATTTCCGCAATGCTGTATAATCCATCGCTGTATGTGCTGTGATTATGAATTACCCCTTTAATGTCCCCTTCCTCAATGAGTTCCTCCTCTTTAAATAAGCTGAAATCATCAAGATCTCTGCATTCAGCAGGTATATAGGATTTATTGATGCTTCTGAAATATTCTCGTTCATCAAAAATTGTAGAATGGCTGGGCTTTAACTCAAGGTAAGAATAAAATGCTGCCGATCCTCCGGTATGAGACAATAGTGCATAGGCGTCTAAAGGCTCTTTATATAGGATAAACTGTACCGGCAAAATACCATTCCATAATCCATTTATTTCATTCTGGTCTTTTGAAATAATGGATAACTCCTCCGGATACATTTGTATTTCCTGATCGATCAACCAACTAATTTTTTGGACGATCTCATGAGCTCTTGCAAGTTCACCCACCAATATGATTTTTAACTGTGGATTCATTGCTCGCAAAATTTTTTCCATTTTATCAGCCTCACTTAAGGCATAAGATCCCAAGAATGAATTCTGATTTGACTTAAAGTATTCAAGACTTTTTATTAAGTCTTCTTGTATCTTTATACCAAAGCCCTTGTATTGTACTAATCTGTTCTCTTTACATGCATATAGCAATTCTCCCGGATTCTCAATTTCCATCTCCCTCCATATTGCCTTGAGCTTCTTGGGTCCGATTCCTTTTATGCTCATCATTTCTCTTACTCCCTCCGGAGTTTTAGCCCTCAATTGTTCAAGTGCGTCAAAACTCCCTTTTGAATTTATTTCGAGTATTTTTTCACCAATGGTTTTTCCAATTCCTTGGATTTCCATGAGTTCTGCCAATGTCTTTTCGGAAAGATCAACATCCAGCTTTCTTAAATTCAAATAAGCATTGGCATATGTCCTGATACGAAATTCGTTTTCACCATGCAACTCCATAAGTCCGGCCATTTCATTAAACAGAGAAGCTAATTCCTTATTTTCCATGATTGTCTCTTAATTGTTTCCCAAAGATAAGATACTGTATCTCAGCCAGCACCAATAACAAAAAATCAGTTCGCTACATAAAGTCAATCCTTCGTTTGGATACTAACTTGGAGGATTAATTGCTACTTTTGCATGGTAAAATAAACTTTATGCATTATCATACGCTTGGAGAAATTCCGCACAAAAGACATACCCAATTTAGAAAAAAAGATGGCGGCCTCTTCAGTGAACAACTTTTTTCAACCGAAGGGTTTTCTGACCTGTATTCAATTCTCTATCATCATAATCCCCCAACACAAATAGTCCAGGTGGATGAACCGTTCTCTTTTGCACCAAAAACTATTCACGACAAACAACTTAAACACAGATGTCTTAAGGGATTTAACATTACTCCCGAAGCTGATTATTTAAAAAGCAGAAAACCCGTTTTGGTCAATGAGGATTGTAAGATTAGTCTTGCTGCCCCGTCTCAAAGCATGAATAGTTATTTTTTTAAAAATGCCGATGCAGATGAAGTGGTTTTTATTCATCAGGGCAATGGCGTACTGAAATCAATTTATGGCCAAATTCGCTTTTCTTATGGCGATTATCTGGTAATCCCCAGAGGCACCATTTATCAATTTCATTTCGATGATGCTGATAATCGTCTATTGATAGTAGAATCTGCAGGCCCAATAACTTTTCCAACACGTTACAGGAACAGTTTTGGTCAACTTTTAGAACATTCTCCTTTTTGTGAAAGAGACATTCGCAAACCTGTCGATCTGGAAACGCATGACGAAAAAGGAAATTTTCTTTTATACATAAAAAAACAAGACAACATATATCCATACCACTATCTTGGTCACCCGTTTGATGTGGTAGGTTGGGATGGATTTGTTTACCCGTTTGCCTTGTCCATTCATGACTTTGAACCCATTACTGGGAGGGTACACCAACCCCCACCGGTACATCAGACTTTTGATGGGCGGAATTTCGTCATTTGCTCCTTTGTCCCACGCCTCTATGATTATCACCCACTTTCTATTCCTGCACCTTACAACCACAGCAATATAGACAGCGATGAAGTTCTCTATTACGTGGATGGCGATTTTATGAGCCGTAAACATGTTGAACGCGGAATGATCACTCTGCATCCGGGCGGCATACCTCATGGTCCACATCCCGGTACGGTAGAAAAAAGTATTGGTGCTAAAGAAACAAAAGAATTGGCCGTAATGGTCGATACTTTCAAACCCCTTTTAATGACTGAATTTGCAGTTGGGATTGAAGATCCTGATTACTACTTAAGCTGGCTTACCAATGAGGAAGGTAATGGTGGCATTAAATTGAATAACATAACATCCTGATCTAATTTAAGCCCACAGGAATTTAAAATTTGACCTCAGGAAATTTTTTAGAGGATTTTTAACGATGCCTTTTCGTCGTTATTTATCTACTGGATCTGCGACAGGATTTTCATAAGGTTTGTTTTTAGAACCAAAAACCGAAATATGAATATACCGGTTTGGATTTAACCTCATGTCTTGCAACAAATACTCAAGGTTTTTGCTGGTTTTTTCAAGATTCTTGTATAATGTTGGATCATTGATCAATTTTCCCAAACTGCCCTTTCCTTGTTCAATTTGTGACAGGACTTGATTCAACTGTGTTATAGATTTCTTACCCTCGGCTAATGTTTGATCCAAATGATTGATCGTTGTATTGACATCCTTAACCAATTTACCGGGATCAGATTCTTTTACCTGTTTTGTGATTACGGAAATATTCTCCAAACTCTGTGATATGGCTTTGGAATCGGATGCCAATGAGGTAGTCAATGCATCTACGTTTTTTAAAGATTTTTGGATATGATTGGAAGACGCACTCAAGACTGCTTCAAGTTGCGCTGAAATCTTGGCAAGATTATGTAATGTTGCTTTGACATCCTGTGCCGCAACATTGAATTCCGTTTTAACTCCGGTAGAGTTGAATAAGGTATCTAATGAAGCACTCAGCAACTTGGTATATTCTTCAAATTCATTCTTAGGAAACATTCCGCTCAGCAAGGATTGAACCTCTGTGTTTAAATAGGACTTATTAGGTACACAATCGTCCAAACAATGATGATCAAATCTTAATTCTATTGCCTTGCCTCCAATGATGCCGGTAGAAATCAGAACTGCTTTACAACTTTGAGGCAATTTTATTTTGGACTTAACATCCAATGTGACCACAACAGAATCAGGATTCTCAGATTTTAATTCAACTTTTATAACCGTTCCAACTTTAATTCCTCGTGCCAACACCGGTGCCGAGGCATCCAGCATCTGGACATCCTTAAATACAGCATAATAAATTTTGGACCGATCAAAAAGATTGCTTCCTTTTAAAAATCTGTAACCAATGATCAATATTGCCAAAGTCACTGCGGTAAGTAGACCAATCTTAGTTTCGGATGAAATTTTCAAAGCTAAAGCAGTTTAAAAACTCAAAAATAATCCAATTTTGAAGCTTACACCTAATTTTCGTAAACCTTGACGAATTCCTTGCTGATATTCAATATGCAAATTTATTTTTTTGGCATGGAATTGCTTTCAGCAGTCAACAACTTTGGTTCATCAAGTTGCATGAAATAGGCCAGGATCCCATCCGCAATCATTTCAGCTAATTCATTTTGACCACTTTCAGAAACCAGGTACGCTTCTTCCTCCGGATTAGAAATAAAGCCCATTTCTATCAGAACACTTGGCATGGCAGCCTGGTGCAAGACCATAAATCCGGCCTGTCTTACCCCTCTGCTCCCTCCCGGATGCTTATACCTAAATGTAGATTCACATAGTGTTGCCAATTGGTTACTTTGCTCATGGTTAGCATCTTGGAAATTACAAAGCATGATAAAATCTGCATCATTGTCATGCCCGAAAGTCATGATTGGATCCTTATTGTAGGATAAGTTCTCCCGCTTCGCAACCTCCAGGTTCTCCTTTAACTTATGCAATCCCATGATATAGGTTTCTGTACCATGTGCATGTGGTGAGGAGTTAGCATTACAGTGTAGAGAAATAAACAATTCCGCCCGCAGATTATTGGCCACTGCTGTCCTTTCATGCAACTCAAGATATTTATCTTCTTCCCTCGTAAGCAAAACATCGGTGTTAGGCATCCAATGACTTAACAATTCTGATAGTTTCCTGGCGACAGCTAATGTTATGTCTTTTTCTTGCGCAATCCGACCTTTTGCCCCACAATCTTTTCCACCATGCCCGGCATCTAAAACAATGGTATGCCTGCCAATAATTTGTACTTTTGGGTCGTTATTTGCGATGATCCCTGATGGTATGAGCTGAATAAGCCCACATAAGAGGACATAGCTAGCCCAATGAGCTTGCTTTACGTAGTTTTCCATTTGAGTTCTTATTTCTTAAACAAAGATATACATATTAAACAATTTTATATATAATTTGAATTAAATTTTTGATTTGGGTCTAAGAATCTTCTTTTTCATGTTTTATTTACTCTCCGTTATCTCTGCCCAGGATAGCCGGGTAAAACCTCTACAGATTGATTCAAGCAGTGCGGATTCTCTCATTCTCAGAGACTTTAAATTATTTTCTGTCTCTAAAGATTCTATTGAGGAACCCGTGGATTATCAGGCCAAAGACAGCATCGTTTTTGACTATAACAACAAATGGATTCACCTATATGGTGAGGCCTCTGTAAAATACCAAACCATGACGCTCAAGGCGGATTACATCCGAATTGACATGAACTCAAGTATAGCTTATGCAGAACCGCTCACAGACAGTCTGGGACAAAAAACAGGGATACCAAAATTTGCAGACGGCAGTCAATCTTTTGATGCTCAAAAAATTCGTTATAATTTCAAATCCAGAAAAGGGATCATTACGCAAATCGTTACAAAAGAAACAGATATTTATATCCATGGAGAAACCACAAAGTTTATTTCAAAACAATCTGCTGGATCTAATGGAGACGATATAATCTACAATAAAAATGGAATTTTTACCACTTGTGACAGTCCTGAGCCTCATTTTGGTATTTACAGCAATAAACAAAAAATCATTCCGAATAAACTCATTATCATTGGTCCATCCATTGTTAAAATCAAAGGAATACCCACCCCTCCATTTATGTTGCCTTTTGGTTTTTTCCCAATCTCCAAAGACAGAAGTTCAGGTTTAATTTTTCCAAGAAATTATGATTATGATCCTCGATATGGATTTGGGTTGAGAGAAATCGGTTACTATTTTCCAATAAATGATTTCCTTGATTTAAAATTACTTACGGACATTTGGTTTAAGGGTTCATTGAGAATTTTAACATCCGGCAACTACAACAAAAAATATAAATACAATGGGAGTTTTAGCTTGGAATATTCTAATTTGAAAGAGAGAATTCCAAATGATTACAGAACAATTACAAAAATGCCCTTGCGCCTCACATGGCGTCACGCACAGGCACAAACTGCTCATCCTTACAGAAGCTTTTCGGGTGATGTAAATATTTCAACGGGATCATTTGACCGTGTTGTATTTCAGGATGCAAGAAACAGATTGAACAGCCAGCTCCGATCCAATCTTACCTACAATTACCAATTTCCTAATTCACCTTTTTCATTGATAGCCACCTTCAATCATGACCAAAACCTGAATACCGGAATCATCAACATGACCTTACCTCAATTAGACGTAAGAATGAGACCGATTACTCCCTTTAAAAATAATAAAAAAATTAGTGCAGAACCCAATTGGTATGAACGCATCAACCTCAATTATAACTCAAGTCTTTCAAATCGATTCAGCACTTTGGACACTAATCTTTTTAAACAAAGTACACTGGACACTATGCAATATGGGGTAAAACATACCGCAAACATGGATGCCTCATTCAGGATATTAAAGTACTTCAGTCTAACTCCTGGCTTAAATTATTATGAAGAGTGGTTTAATAAAAAAAGAGAATTAACGCTCCTGGATACCCTAATTATCCGCAAGGATGCGAATGGAAATACTATCGATACTATTTTCGGTTTGGAACAAAATAAAGTGCAGAGAGGTTTTTATGCATACCGTAACATCTCCGCTAATCTAAATCTCAGCACCCAAATCTATGGTCAGGTTCTTTCAAAAAAAGGTTGGTTCCGCGGAATTCGTCACGTAATTGCACCAAGCTTAAATGCGAGCTTTGCACCGGACTACAGCAAAGCACCATTTAACTATACCAAATATGTGGATACAGATACAAGAGCTGAAAAAAATATTCCAAAAAAATATTTGATTTATCAGGGAAGTCCTTTTGGAACAAGTAATCCTCCTGCCGAAAATTTTCAAATTAATTATAGTGTAAACAATAGAGTTGAATTGAAATACTATTCTAAAAAAGATTCCAGTTTTAAAAAAATACCAATCATTGAAAATTTTTCCTTTGGTGGGAACTATAATGTTTTTGCAGACTCTTTCAAACTAAGCAACATCAGCGGAGTAGGGAGAAACTCCATTTTTAAAGGACTCACCACGTTCACTTATTCAATAACTGTGGATCCTTATCAAAGAATTTTGGTTGGCAACACCGAGGTAAGAAAGAATGCCTACTTGCTAAATACGGATAAAAAATTGTTCAACGTTGTTTCTGCTTCATTTGGGATTGTTAACTCTGCTACTGTAGGTCAGATTTTCAGACTGCTCGTAAAACAAAAACCGGTTGCGGATGGTCTTCCGTCCTTGGAAAGTATGTTGGAAACTTTCAGCCTCAACCATAATATGCAATACTCATTCGTTAGACAAACGAATGGCAGAGATACCATCAAACTTGACTATAACAGTATAAGCACCTCAGGAAATATTCCCATCACCAAAAATTGGAGTGCGCGAATTGGACAAATTGGCTATGATTTCTTAAGAAAAGCACCCACATATCCTGATTTTGGATTGGTGCGTAACCTGCACTGCTGGACAATGGAATTTCAATATTACCCGCAATCCAGAGCATTTTCTTTTTTCATTGGTGTCAGACCAGGGTCTCTGGATTTCATAAAAATTCCAAACAACCAAAATATTACAGGAGGGCGCTAAGAAATTAATAACCGCCAGCGCTTTGATTTATAAGTATCTCACGATGATAAAAAAACTCAACACGATAAATGGGTTTGTAATTTTATCAGGATCATATTCAAATACCCAATCCCTCTTATCATTCCTGTATTCATTATAGATAGAAACCAGACTATTGTTTGACCCATCCTTAAGTCGCCAATCTATTCCTTCCTCGTCTATTTTTGCAAACAAGGTAAATGCCTCCTGATTATCTGTTATTCTCCAATGATCATACTGCCCAGGCCAAACAGGTACAGCGGTAAAGGTTTTACCTGACATCTGCAATGTCCATTCATCGGGTTTGTCCGCCCAGCGCAAACGAATGCTTCCGGACTCTTCCAAAATCCTGCAATCCCATCCGGCAAGCCTGTCTTGATTCATAAACCGAATCCTTAGAAATCCTATCTCTTCATCTATTGAATCCCGCAGACTCCATTCGCCTAAATCATTTTCATAGACTGACCTTCCATAGTAGACACTCTGTGCTTCAACATAGGTTAAAGCAAGTGCAAACAAAATAATTAAAAGTCTTGACATCCTAAAAAGGCAGATCGTCAAATTGCTCCGAAGCCGTAGCAAATGGATCCTGTTCAGAATCCCCGGAAACAATTTGCTCTCCCGCCTTGGATTGACTCTGGTCTTGGGCTTCTACCTTCCAGGCTTGCAAATTCGTGAAAAATTTTTCCTGCCATTCCCTTCCCCTTAAGTCAAAATGAACCGTAATTTGTTGACCAGCTTGAAACTTATCAATCACACTGCAGCGATCCTGAACCAATTGGAACTTAAGATATTGAGGGTATTGCTCTTCCGTAACAATTACAAATTCACGTGTCTGGAAATTCGCGGACTTGCTTTCCATTGGGAAAACCTTGTGCAACTTACCGCTAATGTTAAAACTCATATATAAAATTTATACAAAAGTACAAAATTAGCCAAAGGTCAAGCCACTTTGTTGGACCTCTTTAAAAATAATTAACCAACCAACATCCAAACTTCCTCTAAAACCCTTACAAATTCTTCATGGCCATCTGCTAATCAAAACAGGATTAGTAAATTAAAATAAAAAGCCCTCCATTGCATAACAACGGAGGGCTCCTGTAAATATGATATTAACCTTGAAGCCAATTATTGATTCATCATCACCAATTTAAAGCTCTTGGCAAATCCGGAAGCCTCAACCCTTAGGGTATAAATACCTGCAAGTGGCATTTGACTTCTCTTGATTTTGATGAAATTTCTTCCTTTAACAGCGTGCTCAGTTTGCTGAGAAATTAACGCACCATTAATATCAAAAATCTTATAAGTATAATTCATTTCTTCCTTCACATCCATCGGAATACTTGTAAGCTCCACAAATGGGTTTGGTATCGGAATGCCAAACACAACTTCATCTTGCTGCTGGATGACTTTATTGCCCCATCTGATATCCATTTCCTTGAATTCCGGATCATACATTTCCGCTTGCAAAACATCAGAACAAATTCTTACGGTCTGCCCAAAAGAAGTATTAAGTTCCGCACGGAATTCAACACTAAACAATGCTTGTCCTGGCTCAAGAGTCACAGCATCATCGGATGTCCAGGAAACCAACAATATTCCATCATCCGCAAATCGCTCATTGATGTGTACATCCTGAAGATTTATCTTTCCGGTTTTTATGCCTACATACTGATTTTGATTGGCATCAAACTTAAGCGTAAACTGCATTCCCTGCGCAACCTGTTTACGTTCAGTAAATACATTTAAAAGATTAGTTCCTGATCCAAATCCACTGAACAGATCTACAGGCTGTGTTGTCCTGGTAGCTATCCCGCCGATGCTGTCCCAGATTGTCTGACTAACATCACCTATCTTAAATCCGACGAAATCAACATAATTCATATTTCCAGCCATCGATTGAATCCTGTATTCCTCCGGGAAATTCTGATACCATGGATCTTCAGGATCCGGAAATTGATACATCGCATGGATAAATTTCCAGGATGTTGAATTTCTGAATTTATAATCATATCCCAATATTAATTTCCTCAATGCAGACATATCACTCGCAGTAATTACCTTATCTCCGTTTACATCAGCAGCCAACATTTTCCAAGGTGAACCTAATGCTTTAGATCCTAATATATGTTTTTGAATTTGTAAGATATCCAGTGTGCTGATCCCCTCCAGATAGTTTCTCTCCTTTTTTACTTTTACCTGATAATCATATCCGAGCAATAAATCAGGAAAAACATATTTACCATCAAACTCAGCTTCTACCGTCCCGGATAAATTTTCCACCAGAACCACTGACTCAGGTATAGGCTTTCCATACGGCGTTTGAATTAAACCTGCTATATTTCCCCTGGTAAGGTTCCCCGGACAAATTTTATTATTATCCTGTACAATAACAGTGGATACACAAAAATCCTGCAATCCGGTATATTGATCCGTAACCCACATCTCTACTCTTCTCTGGCCTACACTGTCACAAGTGTACCTTCTGAACTTGTCGGAACTGTCTCTGCTGAACGAAAATGTAATTGGATTTCCACACAACTGGTAACTATTTCTGTTCAAATCAGTAGCCCAAACATCCACCACTCCTTCCACATCTCCATCTCCATCTACATCTATGCCATTTAAGTTTATCGCAACGCCTGTCAAACAATAAGCAGTCGGAAGTTTACAATTAATGACTCGCACAATTTGAAAACAAACCTCCCGATTACCACATTGATCCTCAAAAACCCAGATAAATCGGTGCTCTCCAACAGGTAAATCCCCATCCCAACTTATGGTATTGCCCTGCTCAGAATGTGTACTGTCTATTAAACCATTATTGTATAAATCCAACTTAAAATTAGATCGGATAAGCTGATTCGGAGTGCAATCATCTACACCATAATGGCTTATTCTGACTCGCTCCTTCAAACAATCCACCCCGCTTAGACAAACCATGATAGTATCACAATCATCTCCAATTTTAGGAGGAAGCTTATTGGATACTTTTATGATCTGTTCATGTGTCCAATGAGGAAGAATAACATTACCCTGAGCATCATAACTTTGTTGACACCAATCAATGACTTTCCATTTTCTTAACAGCTTAAAACAAAGTGAAGAGTCCTGAATGTAATTGAAAACATGATCCTCATAACTAGCACCCGGACGGGAACAATCAACGGATAAAAATTTTGGAAAATTATACCCATCAGGTAAGTTCTTTGGTTCCACATCTGCACCACATACATAAAGAATGGTATCCCTTGGCCAAATAATATCCTCTTCACCAAAACTATCAATTGGGTTTACATAAATTCTTTGAGTACAGGTGTCTAACCTGTCCATGTTGTCTCGGATTACAAAATTCCTTGCTAAATACCCAAGACCACATTGATTCAAAAATGTGTCCACATATTCATGCATGTGAACAATACAATTATCGTAATAATCTGGCTTGCCAAACCTGGATAAATCCACTGTATCCAAATGTGGGTTACAGGCAATACTATAGTCATGAGGACATTTTATTACTGGGGGTGTTTTATCTTGTACTTCCACCTCAACCATACAATCATTAAAATTTCCACTTTGATCTTTTACTCTGAATACAACCATCACCTTTTTACCGGCATCCTCACAACAAAAAACAACCTCCTGTCTGAATTGAAAATCTTTTATACCACATGGCTCGCCCAGATCCATTCGCCTAACCAGAAAACTGTCCAGATGACAATCATCATGACTACCCTCATCAAAAACTTCGGCCTGTACATGAATTTCATCATCCCTCGTTAGGGTTACCACAACACCCTGGTCGCAAACTGCTGTTGGTGGGTTTTTATCTTCTACAGTAATCTTTACACTACACGAATCAAGATTATAACATGCATCATAAGCTCTGTAGGTAACATGATGCTCGCCAATAGGTAATTTAATATAACCACCATTTTGATTAAGCAATATTCCTCCACCATAAAACACATCCACATGTATACTGTCTTGGCAAGAATCAAATACAACTGCAGGTGGAAGATAAAATGTGGATGTACATTCGTATGACCCATTGGTAGTTACTGTAAAATCATAAGGACAATGCACATGCGGTGGCTTGGTATCCACAATTTCAATAGTCTGAGGAAATGATCTTATCATAGCAGTTCCACACCACCATTCTACCACACGCCACATTCTGATAATCTTTTTCTTACAGGAATTGTCCACCACAACCAGATCCTCATAACTTGTTCCTAAATTACAAAACAAATTAAAATCTGGCCACAATGGATATCCATCAACAGTCGGTACACCAGTTAAATCCGGATGTGGATTTCCTTTGGCATCTACCGGATAGGTATCGCTGCATTCTATATGGCAGTTATTTGAATGTACAAAATGCTTAGGGTAAACTACAGAATCAATCGGAATCCTCTTCAACCACTGGGTATCTGTACATACTCTTGATTTATTTCCATACTTATCTGTAGCCACCCATGATCTCACTACTCTTTTTACAAAAAGTGGATCACAGGTATATGGAAGTAGCTCTTCATTTACCAACTCAATCGTGGGATTCACATCACAGTAATCGAAAAAATATGGCGGTAGCCTAAAACTGGTATCGTTACAATACAAAGTATCGTTATGACATAAAATCACTGGAGCAAATTTATCCTCGATAAATAGTTTTCCCCAACAAGAATTTTTTGATGCGGAATCATAAACCATGACCGTAACATGCATCCCTACTTCATTCTCCGTTACATAGGGACTATAAGGCAACAACTTCATGTTGTAATCCATTACATCCACACGGTATCTGGCATCAGGACACCTTATGCCATCAGTTAAAAGCATGGTAGGTAAAATTTTAGCCTCGCAGTTGGGACCTAAAGATAGATTTCCCTTACCCCGACAAGCCAATACACACTGTGCATCCACTTGATGAAATATGCCAAAGGCAGCCATAAATATGGCGAATACTAAGGATTGGAAAGAAGGCCCCGAAGGGCATAGTTTTCTTACTCCGAGGCAATAATTAATTGTCGGTAACATATGCAACAAGGTTAAAAAGGTTAGGATTCTCGGACTGTTACATCCTAAAATCTAAAATCATATTACAGGGAAACCAAAAAGAAAAGGCTTCAAACTTTTCTATTGGACAAATTCTTTGAGTATGAAACTATTAACAGGTGTATCCATTCAGCAATCGCTGAATTCTCATGGTTGGGTTGTAAACACCTCACGGCAATTCACAGCACAAATATAGAACAGGCATTGTCAAAAATCCTAATTATATATAAATTATTTTTTAATATTTATTTTTTATATGTTTAATTAATTGATTATCTATATTTTAAGTAATTTTTATTTTTTTATTTAATAAGTTAAAATATATATGATAGTTTGAATTATCTGGATAAATACAATCCGTACCAGGTATTTTTGAAATTAGAAAGTTATGACCGTAATGTGTACACTACACTTGTTTTAGATTATTCTGTGCAATAGGATTGTGTTTTGAAAGACATAAGACCATTAAAGAAAATCAATCCCTGAAAGTTCGAACTTTGATTCCCATCAATTCCATCCATACAATATATTCTTTGATTATGCCCGCTTAACAGCATCAACAAGCTTGGTGCACCAGTAGTAAATTAAGTATGTAAAGGTATCTTGACTTGGAATAAAAGTTCAAGTGCATAAAATGGGTTTAGCCAACCTTATAATTTGATAAACCAATAAAAAAAGAAGACGCCTTTAGCATCTTCCTTCATAATTCAACTATTTAAAATTTAAACCTTATTGGTTTACCTTTTTCTACTCACTTTAGTTTTAGTGTGTGTTGTTTTTACCTTATTACCCTTTGGCCCCTGATGGACAGTCGTGGTTTTTGTTCTGGAAGCTTTAACTTTATTTCCGCCAGGACCAGTTCCAATCACCGTTGTTTTTTTAGTTGTACGATAATGTTTGACATTACCGGAATTTTTCGTCCTCACTGTTACAGAATGAACTCTTACTGGACTGTAAACTCTATGTGCCCTGACTACCCTATGTGTTGTAACTACCCTGTACCCTGGTCTGTACACTCTCACATGAGGTCTCCATACCGCCCAACCAAGTGGTCTCCATGGCCTCCACCAACCAGGATAAGTTGCCCATCTCCATGGTGACACCCATGGTCTATATACTGGTGCATACATAAATCTTATACAAGGCCAACCCCAAACATTCACTACTACATAATTGACCGACAACGCTGCATCCGGACCTCCTTTTCCTCCACTTGCTTCTTCTTCGTATGGCTCCACCATGAAAGATTCTCCAAATATCTCATCGTCTCCAATAATTTGAAGAACCGCAGATTCTGATCCATCCTTTTCTATTTCTATGACTGCTATATCTTGAGATTCTTTATCGTTTACAACCGCTTGCAAAATCAGCGCATGTACATCATCCTCTGTTTGATCCACTACACGGATATAATCAATTTCACCATCCCCGTTCAAATCCAAATTATTTACTTGGTTGGACTCGGTGTTTAACAATTTCTCAAATTCTTCAGGACTGGAAGATTTCTTAAACAAGTCCAAGGCTCCCTGCAAGCTAAAGTGATCACCGGGTAATCCTGTTTCTTTCTGATCGATCTCTGTATCCTGTGAACGAACCGCAAAGGATATCAGTGCAAATGCTAAAATTAAGTAAGTTTTCATTTTATCAATTTTTTTAGTAATTATTCCTTTGACTTTAACTTCTATTATTCGTTTAATTTAAGCACTTAAATACTTTGATCTTTACAAGATTATCTTCATCAAGCCGTATATTTGTGTAATCTTATTTAGTTTTAGTTTTTTTTTAGCCTTTTTAATTAGCGCACACCATAAGTATCATAAATATATGAAAACTTTTTTCTTATCATTCCTGATGATTTTTTGTCAGACCCTGACTTTTTCTCAATCTCCTTATAAGTTACCAGAGCTGGGGTTTACGTACAATGCTTTGGAACCTTATATTGACGCAATGACCATGGAGATTCACCTGACAAAGCATCATGCAGCCTACGTGAATAATTTAAATGCTGCTTTAAAAGGAACAAATGCAGAAAATTTACCTCTCCTCGATGTAATGAAAAATATTTCTGCATATTCTCCGGCTGTTCGCAACAATGCTGGTGGCCATTTTAACCACAGCCTTTTTTGGACAATTCTTACCCCGGAAAAGAATACCCAACCTTCTAAGGACCTCATGGAGGCTATTATCGATCAGTTTACCAGTATGGACAGCCTAAAAACTCTGTTGAACAAAGCTGCTGCTACCAGATTCGGTTCGGGATGGGCTTGGCTTTACATCAATTCGAATAAAAAATTAGCCATCTCTTCAACACCAAATCAAGACAATCCCTACATGGACGTTGTTGAACAAAAAGGTATTCCTATTCTCGGAATTGATGTTTGGGAGCACGCTTATTATCTCAAATACCAAAATAAAAGAGGGGATTATTTGGCAGCAATCTGGAATGTAATCAATTGGCAAGAAGTCAGCAAAAGATATCACGAAGTCATTCCGGTAAAAAAAGGCAAATTCGATGAATGGCCTGAAATCAAAGATTTCCACAAAACTTTATCTGAAACTTTTCACCCTAGTGAAGAAGGTGATTTAAAACCTATTCGAACCAGAAGCGGAGAAATGGTTAAAAAAGCCATCACTTTATCCAAATCAAAAATACCAAACGAATTCAACAATAAAGCAATTACTGACGCAATCAAAAAACTTGAATCAGGATCCAAAGCACTGGACAAAATTGTCCGTAAAAAAGGAAGCGACAAGGCAATTACCAAATCTCTTCACCAACTTCATGATATCTTTCATTTAATTGTTGACAAATGGGTGGTCAAAGAATAATTGCCATTTGCTGAAACTCAATACTGAATATACCAGTTTCAATTTGAATTGCCCAAAGAAAACCAAGATTAACAATTGTCAGGATTTCACTTAGGAGTGAAAAAGTTCCTACTACAATTCAACCATGCAATACTGAGTGGAGGCAAATTCCTCACATTGGATAATGAACTCATCTAATTTTATAAACTTAGAATTAGAATTTCTTATTCGGTTCTTTTATAAAATTGATGAATCAAGTCCTGTTCTTTGATTATTTCGGATTGGACAAAGTATCATTTACAAATGCAGGATTTTGTTCGTAATCCATTCCACATACAGGGCAAACGCCAGGTTTGTCTGAACCACTTCCTTTACAATTCATTGGACAAATATAGGCTGATGTAAACTCTGGCCCACTTTGGTCTACCTTTTGAATAACCGGAGATGAATTCTCTTCCTTTTTAACTTCTTTACAGGAAGAAAAAATAACTAATGTGCATGAAATTAAAAAAAAGTATGGTTTCATCAGGATAGTAATTTTTAGTTTAATAAGCTTTTGCGAATAGAACTCTACATTTTGAAGGCTTTCCGGTTAGGATGCATTTTCCAGCCTCCTCAACAACATCCATTGGTATGCATCGGATTGTTGCCTTGGTTTTCTCTTTTATCAATTCTTCAGTTTCAGAAGTTCCATCCCAATGTGCAAAAATAAATCCACCCTTCTCTTCTAGAATTTTTTGGAATTCATCCCAGGTATCTGCATAATGTGTATTTGAAGCCCTGAATGATTTTGCACGTTCAAATAAATTTTGTTGAATGTTGTCCAACAAATCACAAACGTATTGGACAACTTGATCCACAGCCACCAACTCCTTTTCTTTGGTGTCTCTCCTGGCAATTTCTACAACGCCCTTTTCCAAATCTCTTGCGCCAATACCAATCCTAATCGGCACACCTTTTAATTCATATTCGGCAAATTTAAATCCGGGTCTGTTGCGCTCGTCTCTGTCGTATTGAACACGAATATTTTTATTTTTTAACTCCTTCATGATCCGATCACCTACCTGATCAATTTCATCAGTTGGTTTTGGAATTGGAACAAGAATCACTTGAATGGGCGCCAATTTCGGTGGCAAAATTAAACCATCATCATCGGAATGACACATGACTAACGCACCAATCAATCTGGTAGATACGCCCCAGGAAGTAGCATAAACATATTCTTCTTTATTCTGAGGATTCAGAAACTTTACTTCAAACGCCTTGGCAAAATTTTGGCCCAGGTAATGCGAAGTACCCGCTTGCAAGGCTTTTCCATCTTGCATCATTGCTTCAATGGTATAGGTTTCTTCCGCCCCGGCAAATCGTTCATTCGCAGTTTTTGCCCCTTTAATTACGGGCATTGCCATATAATCCTCTGCAAAGCGCGTATAAACTTCATGCATTTTAAGCGCCTCTTCTACCGCATCCTCAGCGGTTGCATGTGCGGTATGACCTTCCTGCCACAAAAACTCAGCAGTACGTAAAAATGGCCTTGTCCGCATTTCCCATCGGACGACATTTGCCCATTGATTAATCAATAAAGGCAGATCTCTATAGGAATGAATCCAGTCTCTATAAGTATTCCATATGATGGCCTCACTGGTTGGTCTGATAATGAGCTCTTCCTCCAATTTTGCCTCAGGGTCCACTATTAACTTAGCCTTATTATTAGGGTCTGTCTTGAGTCTGTAATGGGTGACTACGGCACACTCTTTAGCAAATCCTTCAGCATTCTTCTCTTCTGCTTCAAATAAACTCTTAGGAACAAACAATGGGAAATAAGCATTAACGTGTCCTGTATCTTTAAACATTTTGTCTAAAACATCCCGCATATTTTCCCATAAAGCATAACCATGTGGTTTAATCACCATACAACCTCTTACAGCAGAGGTATCTGCTAATCCTGCTTTATAAACCAGATCATTATACCATTGAGAATAGTCTTCTTCCCTGCTTGTAATTGCCTTAGCCATTCTTAAATTTTAATTAACTAAATTACTTTTAAACTAAATCAAATGGAATGTATCTTACTAATGTAGGACTCAAGTTAATAAACTTTAACATTGAATGGTGTGTAATTTAATAAGATTTTAACCACTAACACTTTGCAAAAGTAATAAATTGCGGTCTATATGGATTTCTGTCTGACAATAAATAAAATAATCCTCATGAAAACAAGATTAATTTTAAGCTCGTCTATTTTTACTTTTTTGATGTTTTCAACTATGGTCAATGGTCAGTACGACGATGTGTACTATGATCCAGCCAAGGAAAAAACCTCCACTGGTTATTCTGATAAAACAGAACAAGAAAGATACAACAGTGAGGTATATGAGAAAAGTCAGCTCAATCAAAACGAGTATGATGATGAATTCATCGAAGAAGAAGATTATGATTATTACTACAGCTCAAGAATCAGAAGATTTCACAGAAATTATATTGTTACTGATTTTTATGATCCATACTATGTGAATTTGGGCTTTTATGATCCTTATTTGAATGATCCCTTCCTTTGGGGTAACAGCATCGTTTTTACTTATGGCGGATATTATGACCCCTTCAGATATAGAAGATGGAACCGGTATAATAGATTTAACCCATTTTGGAACAGTTGGGACTGGTGCAACGGATATGCCCCCTACAATCCTGCCTTCCGCTATAATTATGGGTTCTACGATCCATGGTGTTGGAATGGAGCCTGGGGTGGCGGGTATAATAATTGGGGCTGGGGAGGTTACCCATACTATGGATGGGACAATGGTGGATGGTACTCAGGTCATGGCAACAACAACAACAATGGTGGCTGGGTAAATAATCCAAAAAATCCAAAGGGAACGGTTTTTGGTAGCCGTCGGTCTGGATTTACAACCACCTCCAGAAATGGCCCGGTAAGACTTGGTGGTTCTCCGAGTGTAGATAAAACAAAACTGGAAAGATCAGAAAGATTAAACAACAACAATCGTTCAGAAGCTCCGAACGAAAGAGCCACCAAAAGATATTACAAGGTCGATGATGGAAGTTCAACAACCATTAAGCCTTCTCCTTCAGAAAAACAAAATGAAGAAAGAAAATCCAGAAGGGATAAATTCTCACCTCCTACTCCACAGGATAAACCAGATAAATCTCCATCTCCTGAGATGGACAAGGAAAGGAAACAACCAAGAAAATTCAATTGGGACGATAAACCTACTGATGTAAAACCTCGTGAAACGGCACCAAAACCAAACCGGGAGGTAAAACCTGAAAGGCAAGATCGTAAAATGGACCAATCCTCTGGATCTAATTGGAAGCCAGCAGAAAGTGAGGGCAGGTCATCAAGGAGCATGGAGAATTCAAGACCGAGTCGGAGTTTTGAAAACAGTCCTAGACCTTCAGAACGTTCCTCAAGTGGTCCGAATTCAAATTATCAAAATTCAGGTAATTCAACCGGTGGCCGTAAATCACCACGATAGTTGGATGATTAAGTACAACATGAAATGAAGGTAATCAAGATGGATTGGTTACAATCCTACATTTGACTATTGAATAGAATTTTAGCCTACTCATTAATACTGAAGCCAATGAAAAAGTTTCTCAATTACAAGCTGACAATTAGTTTATTTGTTATAGTTTGCTCGATATGTAATCCACTTTTTGCTCAATTAACCTCTGATGCGTTGCGATACTCGACCACAAGGCCACTCTCCACTGGAAGGGCTGCCGGCCTAAATGGTTCCGTAGGTGGAATTGGCGCAGATTTCAATGCCATTGGTTTAAATCCGGCTGGACTCGGGCTCTTTAGAAAATCAGACTTTACCGTCACTGGATTCTACCAGGTTTCAAAAGTAAATTCAATTTTAACAGGTGACCCTGGTAACATTTCGAGTGAACGAATTTCTGATCAATTCAGTTTAGGTGGTATTGGATTAGTGATAACAAGTAAACCTAAATTTTCAAAATGGACCAATGTAAATTTTTCTATGGGATTGCATCAAACAGCTTCGTTTGATCAGAAGTTTTTCTTTGAAGGGAAAAGTCAGGGCTCTATATTGAATAGGTATTTAGAATTAGCAAGAGATAATAATTACGATGACGGAAGAGGAATTCATAAGGATGATCTGGATGGATTTGAGGCCGGGCTGGCTTATGAAGTTGGAGCGATCTATGATATTGATCCAGACCCAAATAAATTCGTTTACAGCACTGATCTTGCAGGGTATAAATCCTATGCTTTGCCCAAAAGTGAATTTATAAGAGAAACCGGTAAGGCTCAGGATTTTTCCTTGTCACTTGCCGGAAATTATTCAGAATTTGTTTCTTTTGGATTGTCTCTTGCCATGCCTTTTGGTGAATATAATTTACAAAGAGTTTACAAAGAAAAAGAGGGTCGAACTGACGAAGTACTGCCTTTTAAATCCTTAGAATTTAATGAAAACGTCAGCAGTAGTTACAATGGTATTCAGGGTCGATTTGGAATAATCATAAAGCCGGTGAATTCTTTCAGGATAGGACTTGCTTGGCACACGCCCACTTATCATTGGTTTTCTGACCAGTTTTATACTTCCATGGCTTATGCCTTTAAAGACAACAAAGGCGAAGAACTCTATGAAAGTTTTTCCCCGGATGGATATTTTACCTATAGGTTAACAACCCCTATGAAGTGGATCGGAAGTTTGGCATTTGTTGGTAAAAATGGTTTTATAAATTTGGATGTAGACTATTTTAATCCATCAGAAGCAAAATTTAATCTTACAGCGGATACTGACAATAACGCAGAACTGGTTTATCAAAACCAACTGAATCAAGACATTAAAAAACAATACAAATCTGTCCTTCAGTTTCGTTTGGGTGGTGAAATCGCTTTGGACAAGCTAAGGCTTCGTGCTGGATACGGATTACTCAGCAGTCCCTATGCTAATGTGGATGAATTCTCACATAGCTTAAGCGCAGGAATTGGATTGAGATTTAAACGATTTTTTATGGATTTGGGATATCAATTGCTTAGAAAAGAAGTGGGCCATATCCCTTTCAGTACTGGGAATTCTGATTTCAATGGAGATGGGAAGCCTGATGCTGTCACATCACTTGTAACCAACAATGTCAGCCAAAATATGCTGTTGGCTACCATAGGTTTTAAGTTTTGAACCATGAGCCATAAAAATGGTAGCTGCTTAATTGGCCTTACAGAGTCCATTATTGAGTGAGACTCCTGTATCAACCATTTGACTATTGGCAGAGATTACTGCCAGATTCCATTCTTGCAAAATATTTATCATCCTCGTCATTTGATAAATAACCTGATTATTCATCATTGCATCTTCAATCAAAATTAATCGGTTAAATATTCTTTGAAAATATTCAATGTGTGGGCTTATCTTTTCTTTACCGGCCAAAAGATACTTGTTTTTTAGTGCAGCTGCTTCATTGAGCTTCTTCGCTGAAGCCTTAATTTCATCACAACCATAATCCAATTCACTCAAAGCCATAAAATCCGGATTCACATCTCGAACCTTGGATATGTATGGTTTCCACAATTCTAATGTGGAATCTGCCAGTTTTTCCAATTTCATCAAATAATCCTTTGATTCCGGGGAGTTGTCCGGACTATAAGTAAGTGAAAAACTATTATCCTGAGCCTTCCTTTCCAATTTGGCTAAATAATCCCCAACCTGCTGGTCAAAATTTTTCAACTCGGAATTCATATCCCAACTTACCACTCTCTTAAATTCTTTCCCATCTTCAAGCATTTCTACTTGATATTCCAATTTTGAAGTGGTAAACGCAGCCCCTATAGTCTGAGGAATCAAAGGTGCTTTCTGAAAAAGAGAATTCAAATTTTGTTGGGCACTTAGATTATAAGAAAACAAAATGAAATTGACCATCCAAAAGAAATTCAACCTTGGATGCGCAGTAAATTGGAAATACTTTCTCTTCACAAACGCTAATTTACAAAAGTCAGGCTTAATTGGATTACAATAAAAAAGCCGATAGAAAATTCTACCGGCTCCAAATTAATTTAAGTATTATTTTAATAGACCCAAAGATCATGCTCAAAATTGAGCAATTCATTTTTGATCCTGTCAGACTCTAAAAGAAGTTTTACCCCATCATTTTCCCCGGCAAAAATATCTTTCAATCGAAGTTCCTCTACGTTAGATTCTTTAAAAATATAACTGGAGAAAAATCTTCCATCAAACACATCTGCCCAAGTACCTGGAGAAATATCGTTCTTTTCATTGAAAACTCGCTCTTTGGAGAGCAATTTCCTAGCCTCTGGATAATAAATCCAAAACATCGGACCTTCATACTTGATCACACCAGAAGACTCATCGACCTCTTGTTTGATCGGAGCAATCCCCAGAATTCTACAATTCAGTCTGGACGATTCCTTGTCGAAGTACCACATTTCTTTAATCCTGAATGTTTTGATATCATTAAAGTCTATATCGTTTACAACGATTTTCAATTCTTCCACATAAGTGTCAGGATTCCAAACAGGAACAGTATCCACTGAGTGGAGCATTTTCTGCAAGGCATCACCAACCAAAGGTTTCTTAAAATCATCCTCTCCAAATATCTTCACATCACCATTCTCCGCAGCATCGATAAGGATTTTGAAAAATGGTCTGGAAGGATACATAAAAGTCTGATTCATTTTCTCTCTGACATCCAGTACTCTCCAAATACGCTTTTGCCAAACGATATCCGCTTCGCGAATCGGCTCATAGGCCAACATCCTTTGCTCAATAACATTCTTACGCTCAATGATGTCATCAAGATATCCTGAAGTATCTTCAAGAATGGATGATTCAGTAACTTCTTCTTCATCAATCTGAGCCTTAAGGTTGTTAAAACCAAGACCAAGGATGAGGAGGAGTAAAGAAACTTTTAACTTATTCATGGAATTCATAATTTTTACTTAACTAGAAAAGACATCTCGTTCAAAATCCTTGCGGCTTGATCTCCAGGACATCTTGCTTTAATCTCTTCAAAAATATAGCGGTCGCCCGGTTTTGCCTTTGCGATTAATCCCGCAACCTCACCAACGAATCTTCCACCTTGATTTAATTTAATCTCAGGATCCTGACGAGGAGCGACCCTTACTAAACGGAATTCAGTGATCTGACATTTTGCATCAAAATCAAATCCTTCCAAAGCAGGTATAATTCCTTGCTGGGCTTTAAATGTTCCGTTAGGCATTTGACCACCTTTCTTATCAGAAAGCATCGGCGTTGGTGTAGGGATTTTTTTAGCTCTAAACTTGAAAGCAGTTGCTTGAAGACCACCACCACTTAAAGTTATGGTACACTCACCTTGCTGCGAAACAGTAGCTGTATATTTTCCACCACCAAGTTTATTCAGGCTGATGCCGGCACCAGCTGCGTCCACTTTTAATTGAGCTGAAGGAACTCCGGCAGCAGAGATAGCTACTGGATTATCCACTCCAATATAGAATACGTTCATTTTTTCAGCAGAGACGTTACATGATCTCTCACCTACTTCAAATTCAAATTCTTTTTTGAAGCTTTGAACTTCCCCGGTTACTGGATTTTTCATGGAAACTGTGGCAGAATATTTTTTCATTCCTACCTCACCTGCTGTTGTAGTCCATTTGGCCACACCATCCGCATTTACCGGAAGGTTTGCACCATTTACGGAGATGTTAATTCCCGTATTGGAAGCTGCAGAAGCAGAGGCAGACATAAATACATCTGTTTCAAATTTCTCTCCCTTTATTACATAAGATTTGATTGGAGCAGACACCACTGTAAACTTATCCAATACGACAGTTTTATCCGTTCCTACTTTAGAAAGCAAATAGTTTAACACTGCATTCTCAGTACTTTTTGCATCATTGATGAATTTAGTGAATATCGGCTGACAAGCGCCCAATGGCATTTGCTTGAAAGTAAATTCCTCCCAACTTTTTTTAGTAGAATGTTTCCAAGATTCATCATCAATGTTCAAAGTAATCTCATTGGCAAAACTTGCTTTATCGGCATCATCTATGAAGGTAAGAAACTTATTTCTAGCCTCCATAATTTTGTTTTTCAACTCGAGTCCTTTTCCACCTTTAATCAATATTCTAGTAGTTACATCCTTATCTTTTTTGCCCTTCAATTCCTTTTTGGTTCCTTTAATCAGGTAATCACCATCATCTACAGAACCATTTTTATTTCCAGACTTATCGATTAGGTCGTTTACCATAGCCTCTACATAAGTTGTAAACTCTTTTGAAACTACTGAAGGCTCTTTGGCAATTGCTCCATATTTTTCATATTCCTTTTTCTTCTTGGAACCATCTATAATTTGCTGTGGAATATCCTGATTGGATTTGTCCAAAGCATGATTTGATTCCTCCAGCCCATGGTTAACCATTTTAAAGGCATTGAATATCTCCGCTGAAACGTTTAGCGCCAGAAGAGCCGTGAGCACCAGGTACATGATATTGATCATCAACTGGCGCGGCTGCTTAGGTATTGACATTTTTTTCTATTTATGGTTATATAATTTGTGAATAAATAGATTTCGGATTATTGGTTTCCACCCATGGTTTTATAAGCACCAAGAATATTACCGTACACAGAATTAAGACTTGTAAGGTTCTTGTTCAATGCTGCAACCTGATCTTTATATTTTTTTGTATCGTCTAAGGAAGCTCCTAATTCAGACATGGCTTCATTCATTTTTGAATAAAAGTTACCCATGCTTTTAATTTGATCGCCGGTTTTGCTGAAATCAACTTCCTGAAGTGCTTTCAGTGAACCAAGACTTTTAGACATGCTTTGTAACTCACCAAGCATTCCACCCAATTGGTTTTCTACTGCTTCCCCATTCAAAGGTCTTACACCACCTTTGGTTGGTCCATCAGTTAAAGGATTGATTCTAGAAGCATAATCATCCAATCCTGGATATAATTTTTCCCAGTAATAATCTTTTTCCGGAGGAAGTATACCTAGCATTAAGAACAAAATAGCTTCTGTAACCAGACCTACGGTGATCATAATATCAGCACCTTCCAAGGAAAGGATTTTGAAAAGCGCACCGATCATAACAACGGACGCTCCCACGCCGATTAAGAAATTCTTCGCGTATTTGAAAGTGTTTGATTTAATGAAGGACATTGTTTGAAGTTTTACGATTAAGTGAAAGAATATTGTTTGTTAAATGTGAAAATCAAAATTATACTAGAAATCATTAACTGATCTACCAAGGAAAGTCAATACTGTACGGAAACCTACATAAGATTTAGAAGTATCCTGGAATTCCCAATTTCTGGTTCCATTCTGCAGGTAATATCCAATATCTTTCCATGAACCTCCTCTGACCACTTTTCTCTTATAAGCCTCAGGATCTTCTGGTTTAGCATCATATTTAATATCCGGATTCATATCATGGACAAAATTATAGGCATTGTCATAATACGCACTTTCTGTCCATTCCGCTACGTTTCCAGACATATTGTAAAGCCCGTACTCATTTGGAAAATAGGCATCTGCTTTAACAGTATATTGTCCTCCATCTTCAGGATAGTTACCTCTTCCTGGTTTAAAGTTAGCAAGTAGACAACCTTTAGCATTTCTCAGGTAATAAGATCCCCATGGGAACATAGCAATTTCCTTTCCTCCTCTTGCAGCCCACTCCCACTCAGACTCAGTTGGCAACCTAAATTCTTCTGAATTTGGTTGATCTTCACCCTTATAGGTATTCCATAACATGGTCCTCCAATAGCAAAATGCTCTTGCTTGCTTCCAGTTGATACCAACAACCGGATAGTCATCAAAAGCAGGGTGAGAAAAGTAATTTCTTGTAAAAGGTTCGTTATAAGAATAGGTATAATCTCTAATCCAGCATAAAGTATCTGGATAAATGTTTGTTTTTTCCTTGTGAATGATGCTGCTTCTCTTCAGGTCTTTTCCATGTGCAGCCAATTGCCAGTCTTTCCATTCCCACTCGTAAACAAATTTACGAGTATCCAGCTCCACAATGCCTTTGAAAGCGTCAGCACCCTGAAAGTTCATGTCCTTTAGAGTTTCATCCTCCCAATCAATCTCCTGTTCCCAGTCAATTAATTCACCTGTGCCATCTTCACTTTCCTGAAAATGCCCTAACGCTGTATGGGCCAAGGAATCCCTCACCCAATACACAAACTGACGAAATTCATTGTTGGTGATTTCGGTATCGTCCATGTAAAACCCCGAAATAGAAATGGTTTTGGCCTTTTGGATGTTGGTGTTGAAAAAATCCTGATCATTCTGACCAATGGTCAATGTTCCTGAAGGAACATACACCATACCGAAGGGGTTAATCCCACCCCATTTTGGTCTTTCTAATACACCAGTTAATTGTCCGTCTTGCTGTTTTTTTCCGCACGATGCTGCAAAAAGAGCTAACAAAACTAAAAGAGAGAGATTCAAATTCCTCATTTGGTTCAGATTTACCTACTATGTCTTTAAAAAAAGTGCGTAAATATAAAGTTGTTATAGTTACTGCACAAATTTAATTTCGAAATTTTATTCAACCTTGATTTTTAAGTCAAGAGTTAAACTGGAAAACGAGTTCAAAATTAAGCTTATTATATAAAACTCAAAAATTATTTTATTTATTTATCTAGTACAAAATTATATGTATAAATAATTGTTCATTAATATCTTATCACCACCTTGGGTTGTAAATGACCGGTTTACGTTTATCCCGGTATCCTGAATTCCACTCATATTTCAATCCAAACTCCTGGTTTAAACCGGAAATTTGATCTTTTAACTCGTTTAATGGCAATTCGATACCATAATTGAGCCAAATTTTTTGGTTTAGCTTAAACCCAAAAAATAATCCAATTCCATCAAAAGCACTCGAATTATACCCACGTAAGTTTATGCCTCCAAAAACATTGCCATTAATAATAACACGCGACATAATTTCAGTTTGAAACTGCACAAAATCAGAAATAAAAAAGAAATGACTATAAAAACTAAAATTCTTAACATTAAATTCTTTGATTAACACACTTCTCAGTGAATAATTTTTTTTATAAAAATTTAGTACCGGCTGATTGAATTGTAACAAAGGAAGGTTTAAGTCTATGCCCCATTCAATCCAATTAGACTGGAGGTAAATTGAAGGCTGAAAGGAAACCGTGTTGGAATTCAACGACCCGATAATTAAATTTGGATCCTTATGATCAAATCCTCCCGAATCATAAACCCCATCAGGCGTTCTGATATCCCTTCCACCCCATTTCCCATACTCATAGCCTAATCCTCCGCCAACGCTTAATAATAAAAAGTCCATTGGAAAGACTTGACTATAGGAGAACATCATACTTGTGGCCTGATGCAAACCTAGCTGCTCGTGGGTGATAAAACAACCTGCAGCACCTTGAAATTGCTTTACCGGACCACTCAAACTAAACATGGTAGTAACTGGCCGCCCCTCAATACCAGTCCATTGATCCCTGTAACTTAGGCATGCCTGATATTTACTTTGAAGACCACAATTGGCCAAGTTCATCCTGTATGGATCTAAATAATTAGCCAATGATGGTGCCTGTTGTTGAGCATTCAGGAGACCAACAAAGAGAATTAATCCTATGTGAATGATGAACCTCATTATCTATTGTCAGCTTTTAATTGACCCAAAGCTTCTTTGATTTCATTTTGACCTTTCACTTTTGCAAAACACATCTGGTTGGTACAAAACTGTAACTCCTCTTCATCCATAGATTGATCTTCACAAACTATGAAACCGTCGTTTACATGACCATTTAGGTAAAGATACACAGAATCTACATTCCTGCATTTCACAATGAGTTGGTTTCCATAAATCTGTTGGGAAAGTTCAATCCAATTCATGGTCGAAAAATGAGATCCTTTTATCCGAACCAAAGCTTTTTTTAACATAGACTCCGCACGAAGACGATATTCATGTTGCTCTGTGATCTGGTACATAGCCCATGATACTGCTGCCACTACAGCATTTGGATTTGGAGTGGAATGATCATAAAGATCAACCCCTTGACTTAAACTGTCCACATGATTTTCTGAATGAAGATTGTAAAATCCTGATTCGTCCCTAAATTCTTGATCAAGTAGAATAAATATTTTTTCAATTCTTGAAAGATAGACCGCATTAAAACTAATTTGATGAGCGCATAACAAAGCATCCATCAAATAAGCCAGATCCTCTAAAAAAGCAAGCCCCACCCCGATCTCACCAGATTTATAACGGTAAAACTTATTTTCCTCTCCACCAATTCTAAAATTTTCCCACAAACGTTCCACTAAATCAATGGACTTTAATCTGTAATTATTATTCTGCGAGCTAATGTATATTTTACCATAAGTCTTTGCAATTAAAGAATTCCATCCAAGAATTAATTTTGTATCCAAAGAAGGCTTGGTGCGGAGACTTCTCCAAGATTTCATCCGGGAAAAGGCAGCATCCAAATCCCTTAGTGTTTCCTCAGAAATCTTTCCTTCCTTGGTTAATTTTTCTTCCTTCAGTAGCAGTACACTTTCTTCCCCATGAGGCATGGGTTCCAGTTCGAGGTATGGCCGAACATTTTTATACTCATCCCCAAGACAACGCTCAATTTCTGAATCAGTCCAAACATAGTACTTGCCTTCTTGTCCCTCGCTGTCTGCATCCATAGCTGCATAAAAAAGACCAGAAGACGATTGCATTTCCTGTTCCCAAAAATGAAGGCTTTTATGGATAAAATAGGAATACCCGTATTCCTTGTAATCTTGGTTTACTTTTGCCAACAATTGTAAAATCAGAGCATGGTCATAAGCCATCTTTTCAAAATGAGGGACCTTCCATGCTCTATCTGTCGTATATCGGCAAAATCCACCGGCAAGATGGTCAAACATGCCTCCTAAACACATTTTCCTCATGGATAAATGAACATGATTAATTGCTGTATGACCATCATACAAATTACGATTCCTTAAAAGAAATTCAAGAGCAAAAGTGTTGGGAAATTTTTGACCGAAACCAAACCCTCCAAATTCACCATCCATAATTGCTACAAGTCCATTTGCAGCATCAATGAGTAAATTTTTAAAATGAATAGATTCTAAAACTTCTGTTTTGTTCTCATTTGATTTGGGGGCAAGTGATTCAACTAGTTTTTGCCCTTGCAGTTCTAGTTCCTTTGGTCGTTGAATGAATGCTTTATGTATGGCTATAAGGAGTTCTGGCCAGGAAATTCTTCCATATTTTCTAACGGGGGGAAAATAAGTCCCGCCATAAAAGGGTTTTAAATCCGGCGTTAAAAATACATTCAAAGGCCAGCCACCGGAAACGCCGAGTAATTGGACGGCATTCATCATGTATTGGTCAATATCGGGTCTTTCTTCTCTATCTACTTTGATGCAGATAAAAAATTCATTCATGATCGCTGCAATATCTATATCTTCAAAAGACTCATGGGCCATCACATGACACCAATGGCATGTCGAGTATCCAACGCTAACCAGAATTGGTTTATTAAGTACTTTTGCTAATCTTAAAGTTTCCGCTGTCCACAATTTCCACTGCACAGGATTATCCTTGTGTTGCAATAAATAGGGGGAATGGGATTGGCTTAATTCATTCATAAGACATCTATACTTAATCCATCATAAGCCAAAAACACCTGGTCAGGCAAAGTAGACTCAATTTCTGAGTGAAGTCCCATTTGATGCGATAAATGGATGATGTAGGTAACTTTCGGATTGATTAGTTTAATATTTTGTAGACACTCCTCCATATTCAAATGGGAGTGATGTTCTTTGTATCTAAGTGCATTAATCACCAGGCAATCCGCCCCATAAAGCTGCTGAATAACTTCCTGATCAATTTTTTTAGCATCGGTAATGTAGGCCAAAGAGCCTATTTTAAAAGCAACTATTGGCAGCTGACCATGCCAAATTCTTAAAGGTAAAATTTTGGTGTTGCCAATACCAAACTCTTTACCTGCATAAATTTCATGAAGTCCAACTTCGGGTATTCCAGGATAATCATTTTCTCCAAAAATATATCCAAATCTAACTCTAAGGTCATCAAGAACCATTTTTTCTGCATAAAAAGGAATTTCTGCTCTTTGATTAAAGTATATTGGTCTGATGTCATCAATTCCTGCAGTGTGATCTGCATGTTGGTGAGTAAGTAACACGGCATCCACTTTTTGAAACCCATTTGTAAGCATTTGTTGCCTAAAATCCGGACCTATATCAATGAGGAAGCTTTGTTCCTCTTTTTGAATGTATATGGAAGTCCGCAGTCTTTGATCCTTGGGATTTTTTGAATGGCAAACTTTACAATCACAACAAATGATTGGGATTCCCTGAGAGGTGCCTGTGCCGAGAAAAGTAATTTTCAATTAAAATGAGCAGGATTATAATGGTTCTGCGGCTCTAAGATCGATAATGTTGCGGTAATTTTTCATGGAATCTTCACTAAGGGTGCTGCTGTCCATTGGCAGCTCGGGAATTAGATCATACAGACAATTCATTCTGCCTTCAACATCAAAAAACTTATTGATCACCAGCACTTTTTGTGACTCCACTCTGCAGTAACCGGACTGAAAATAGCCCTGTTCATATCTTACCTTATACCCCAGATCATGACAAAGGTTCTCGAGTTTCTTAAGATTGGTTTTGGTATACTTCATCGCTTGGTTGACAAAAATTACAACTGCAAATTAAAGGGAATAATTCATGATAAAAAAATAAATATGTTAAATATTCTTTGAGTGTACCTAATGTATTACAAAAACTCCTTGAGTTTCTGAATGTTAGACATTTCCATTTTTTCAAAGGGGCTTTTATAACTAACCAAAGGACAAAATAATTTGAATTATCTCAAAAATGTTGATATGCGCATCTTTTCATTTTCTTTATTTGGTTAGAAATTACATGAGATGCTTCAAAAGGTATAGTTAATAGCACATGGCTCTCATTTATAGAAAACTTCATTGTCAAACGAACAAAATAAGTCCTGTAGCAATTAAACCTATAATCCCTACAATGACTCCCATAAATCGATATTCTTGCTGATCTGAAGGAGCCAATTGCAGATATTCTCTTCGCAAGGTGTAAAAGTAGATTCCCGTGCAGGTTAATGCCAGTGGATAAAAAATAATCCCAGACACATGCTCTCTGAAATGGATAATGATTACGAGGACTACGAAACTTAGGGTTCGATAAACATTGTTTGGGGTCATCTTTTAGGTTTTAAAATAAAATCTTTCCAAAATTAGTGTTTTCAATGCAGATTAGCACAACTTCCTCTTCAAATTATTTGGAAACTTAAATTCATCTAAAAGACGCATATTTGGGTCTGATTCGTTCAGCAATATACTTTAAATGACATTCTATGATTAGCAGGTTTGGTTGGTTTTTGTTTGCTTTACTTCTATTTTTTGGACATTCGCAAGATGGTATTGCCCAAAAGGAAAAGAGATTTTATGGAGGGCTTAAACTCGGCATGAATCTGAGCCAGATAGATGGTGACAGTGTTCTGGGATTCGACAAATTGGCTTATACCGGTGGTTTTTTTACCGGTTTTCACCTTGGCAAAACAAGTGAGATTCAGCTAGAGTTCCTGTACAGTCTGAGGGGATCAAAATATACGAAGAGGGATCTTAGGCCCATTAAGTACAATCTTGAGTACATAGAAGTTCCCTTGATTTTTGGTTTTAAGGACTGGCTGATTGAAGATGATCAATATCGGTATTACAGGATTCATTTTCAGGGAGGTCTTTCGTTTGGGAGATTGTTCCGGTCCTCCAGTTATAATAAATGGGATGAACAATTCGAAAAAAATGACCTTAGTTGGTTGTTAGGGTTTAATTATTATTTCAATTACAATTTGGCCTTAAATTGCCGATATACTTCGTCCTTTACCCCTCTTTACCGATATACAATTAATGATCAGGAAATCAAAATGATCAGTTATTTTATATCTTTGGGTCTGAATTATAGATTTAATTAATCCGATGAAAAATTTACTTATTCTGGCCGGGCTATTGTTGTTCATCAGCTCTTGTAAGACTGATTCAAATTCTAAATCAGCGTCTAACAAACCAGGCAATAACCGCGCTGCCGAATTCCAACCCATTTCCCCGGCAGTGTTGACAGAGCTCAATAAAAGTTGCACAAGCATTGACATTATCTCTCTCAAGAAGGAAGTTAACGCAAGCATGAGCTTCAGCAATCCAAGTGCCATCCAATATGTGGTTTCCTTCATCGGTGACGACAAGGGTATTCTAACTGCTTGTAATCCAGATGGTCACCTGATGTTTCAAAAAAATGGAGAAATTACACATGAAGCAGATATTTACTTTAATGGAGGCTGCAATGCAGTTGTTTGGACAAAAGGCGGTAAAATTGAATTTGTCAACAATATCAGTCCAGAGGGAGTTGAGTTTTTTAAGAATTTCCTAAAACCCAGAGCAGAACCCCTCAGCGACAGTTTAGTGAAAGCCAATATTAAATAGAGCAAGAGTCCCATTTATTGTTTTTGATTTTATCGCATTACTCAAGCAATTGGGCAGGCTTGTGTATTTTATTTAAATTTCTTGATGATAATTTAGATTAATCTAAATTATATTTTAGATTTGCATAACAATTATCTTGATATGCAATCTATCTTAGATCCTATACAGCAGTTTTTTTTACTTGAATCAGGTGTCAGGGCATTAGTTGCTTCGGTTCTGGTGGGAGGTTTATGTGGATTGCTGGGTAGCTTTATTGTTTTAAGAAACATGTCATTAATTGGCGATGCTCTGTCACATGCCATTCTTCCGGGGATAGTTGTGGCTTTTGTGTTTTTCGGATATTCTACTTCCGCTTTTTTTGGAGGCTCCGTTCTTGCAGGAATAATTGCCGCATTATTAATTACATGGTTACAAAGGTCCATAAGGATCAAAAATGATGCAGCCATCGGGATTATTTTCACCTTTATGTTTTCCATTGGCGTCATTGGCATAAGTTGGCTCAGTCATCATGATGGAGTGCATCTCGATCTTAAGGATTTTTTATTTGGAAATATACTTGCAGTTCAAAATGAAGATGTCTGGATGACTCTGGGAATGTGTGTAATCGTCTGTGGTGCGATCCTTATCTTTTACAGGGCCATGTTTACGACTACATTTCAAGCTGATCTGGCATCTACCTTAGGTTATCACCAAGACATGATTCATTATTTGATTATGCTATTGTTATCGTTATCGGTTGTTGCTTCTCTTAGAAGCGTGGGTGTAATATTGGTGGTCGCGATGCTGATTACACCTGCTTCAGCTGCCTTGTTGATTTCCGATCGCCTCCCCAGAGTATTGGCAACTTCCTCCATCCTTGGCATGATTGCAGCATTAACCGGTTTGCTGTTGAGCATTTCATTAGATACACCACCAGGTCCGTCAATGGCCGTAGTAACCACACTAATATACCTGCTTGTCATGTTGTTTGCTCCACAGAGAGGTTTGATCATCAGATGGCGTGTTCGCAAACAACAGCAAATGAGAGTTGTAGTAGAAGACATTCTCAAACAATTGTACAGAATAGAAAACAACCAACCCATACCCTACCAAAAATTGGAAGATACCATGGTTCATGATCGTAAACTTCTGACCAAATGGATTAGAAAAATGGCTCAACTAAAATTGATCAAGTTTGAATCCGGGGAAATACAACTCACTGAGAGTGGAAAGCAAAAGGCTAACCACTTAGTGCGGGCACACAGACTTTGGGAAACTTTTCTTGTGGAAGAATTAGGTTTAAAACCAGATCAAATTCATGAGGAAGCAGAAAGATTTGAACACCATCTTTCAGAAGAAGAAATAAATGAAGTGGATCGAAATCTTGGATATCCAAAAACCGATCCACATGGATCTCCTATTCCAAGGTGATGGTTGCATAAAAACAACTCCCGTTGATAAACGAGTGGAAATCGCAATAGCAAAAGAGCGAATGCACAAATTAGTCTTTATTCAAAAGCCGTTAGAAATTCTTCCAAAAGACTGGCAATCTTTTTTACATCTCCACCTGTTAGAAACGGATGTAATGGAAGTCTGAGAATATTTTCTTCCCAATATTTAGCATTTGGCAAATCCCCTTCTTTCCATTGTTTTCCAAAAGGACTTAAATGAAGACATTTGTAGTGAAAGGACACTTGAATGCCTTTTGCTTCAAACTTATGAATTAAATAATTCCGAAAACCGGGTCGCAATACTTCTAGATAAAAAATTGAAGTATTGTATTCTGAATAGTTAAATAAGTATGGGAATCTTATACTTGAATTTCCAAAATTCAATTCATCAGAATAAATCTGCCATATCTTTTTACGGCTTTCAAATATTAAATCTATTTCTTCCAACTGTGCAAAAAGCACAGCGGCTTGAAGTTGTGAAGCACCATAAGAAGATCCTAAACATTGCCAATCGTACGATCGAATTCCTCCCTTTTTGAATTCAATTCTATTGGTACCTTTTTCCAGTATCTGTTCAGCCAGAGAAATATATTCTGATCTATTAATGACCAACATCCCTCCTTCTCCGCAGGAAACAGGTTTGGTATCATGAAATGAAAATGTCGCAAAATCGCCAATTGTTCCAACAGGTTTATTCTTATAAGTGGATTGCATTCCTTGTGCAGCATCTTCTATAAGGAAAATATTCCTTTCTTTGCAAACTTCCAGTAATGGATCCATATCAACTGCCATTCCTGCGTAATGAACGACTACAATTGCTTTAGTCCTGGATGAAATCAAGGAGAGGATAGACTCAGGATGTACATTGGGGTGATGTGGCAGACTGTCTGCGAATCTAATCCGGGCTCCCCTTAAAGCAAAGGCATTTGCAGTAGAAACAAATGTAAAAGAAGGTAGAATGACTTCATCTCCGGGTTTTATCTCAATCATCAATGCAATGACTTCCAATGCTGCGGTGCAGGAATGCGTCATTAATGCTTTTTTACATTTCAAATGAAGCTCAAACCAAGATTCACATTGATGAGAAAACTCACCTAAGGAGGCTACTTGCCCCGAGTCCAATACTTTTTTTAAATACTCAAGTTCATTGGTTGCACGATATGGTTTACTCAATGTTATATTAATTAAATCATTAGAAAACATGAGTTTGTTTTTTGCAAAGTAACTGATTTTGATTGGGAGTCTCCTTTAAATAGGGAATTATTTCTTTCTTTGTCCCCATGAGCCAAACCATCATCCGTAAGCAAGGCTTTTTTTTTGCACTCATAAGTTATATTGGAGTGGCTATAGGGATTTTTAGCACTCTTTTTATTTATCCCAGGAATCTTGAACTATATGGACTGTATGGTTTTCTAACCAATACAGCTTCTCTTTTTACGCCATTTATTACTTTAGGATTCGGGACTGTATTAATCCGATATTCTCCATTTTTTAAGGATAAACAAAACCAAAAATCCGGCTTTTTTTATTTTATTCTGGCAGGATATGGGATTGGAATGATCTTCTTTACTTTACTATTTCTAAGTATCAAACCCTGGTACATTCGACAAATTGAAGCACATTCAGATACGATTGCAAACTATTCTTTTTTCCTATTGCCCCTTACACTGCTTTATGTTTTGTTTGATCTTATGGGAATTTGTTCTGTAAATAAAAAACAAATCGCCTTACCAGCTTTACTTCAGAATCTGATGAAAATAATTTTACCTTTTATTTTCATATTGTCTCTGAAAGATTATTTAAATGTATCCCAATTCATTTTTTGTATCCTTAGCTACTATTTAGGCATCACGATTTTCCTTTTTTTAAAATTGAAAAGTGAAAACCCTTCGTTTTTTTCTTTTAATTCAGAAATTTTCAAAACGCCTCTAAAGCGTTCAATGATCACATTTGCATTGTTCAACATTATAGGAGGTGTAAGTGCAGTATTGGCTTTAAGAATAGACACCCTGATGATTTCAAGTTTGTTGAATGCAGAAGAAACTGGAAAATTTGTACTGGCCTCATTTATTTGTAATGCTGCATACATACCCGCACTTTCACTGACTGAAATTTTAAATCCTTTTGTTTCGGAAGCATCCAAAGCAGAAGATTTTTCCCTATTAAATCAATATTATAAAAAGTCAGTAATTAATATGCTGATCCCAACCCTTTGGCTTGGGTTGTGCTTATGGGCCTGCATGGATGACCTAACCGGCATCATGCCAAATTCTCATAAAATGCAAGGAATTAAATACTGTCTCGGCATATTACTTTTAGCCAGAGTGGTGGATGCTTCTACCGGTATTAACCATCATATTTTTAACTATTCCAAACATTATCGTTTAGAAACTATTCTATTGCTATGTCTTGCAGTTATAAATATTAGTCTTAATTTTTTCTTCATCCCCAAATTTGGAATTCTGGGTGCTGCTCTAGGTACATTGATCTCAGTATGCATCTATAATATTTCAAAATCCATTCTAATTATTCATTTTCTTAAGTTAAATCCTTTTGATAGCCAATGGTTGAAAATCATCGCACTTGGGCTGATCCTATGTATACTTGTCTCAAATATTGACTGGAATTTGCCGGCTTATGTTTCTATACCAGTTAAAGGATCCTTAATCAGCCTGGTATTTATTTGGTCTATATGGCATTTCAATCTGTCCATGGAACTAAAAAATTTGGCACACCAGAAAATAGTTAAACTTCTTACAAAGAAGAGCAACTAATAATCTTCCAGTAAAATTTTATTTAAATTGAAGGAAAATTAAATTTTTATACTATTTTTGATTTAGGATCTTATATAGATTCGACACTATATAAATTTTTTTTAACTAAAAGACACCACTATTATGCAAGCTTTGTATGATTTAAGTATTTCATTCATTTTTTCTGCAAGCAGAAAATTAATCACTTTAGCATTTTGTCTAAGCTTAAGTTCACTCCTGCTACAAGCACAGGAAACACCCCCCCCATTGCTATTGGAGTGTGTATTTAAGGACTCCAGTGTTCAAAGGTTTTACAAGAATGATCCGGTATGGATAAAGTTTCTGGACGGTCGAAAAAGCCCAATCCATAAGGCTCAAATGCAAAAGCCATTTAAGTTGAATGCCATAGACACCAATCAAATATCTCTAACCTCCGAAGAAGGTTACCAGTATACTCTTCCTCTTAAAGAATTTAAAGGAATTGGAAAAATCGATCCCATTCAACTTGCGAATCCTAAAAAAAATAAATTGAGTGGCTTAGGGATTGCAGGAATTATATTATCTATTTTGGGGGGAATAGTTTTACTTGGGGCCTCTGCAGAAAATGGAAACAACAATGGCAGTGTATCAGATTCAATTAGTGCAGGCTGTTTTACAATTATGGCCATTCCTATATTTATCGTTGGGTTAGTTCTTTTAGTTGTTGGCTTGAAAAACAAGCCCACGGTTCAATACAATCATACAGAAAGTAAAATGATTCTCTTTAAGCATCCCGATTGTAATTGTAAAACGTTTTCACAACCATAAATGGAACCCAATTGATACATTAGAATTCTATTCCAAGCCAAAATATTTATAAATATCAAATTTTTCGCTCTCGGGGCTGCCTGCAAGACAAATCATTTGATCAACTTTTGTTCATTGATACTTTATTGATCAAGGATGGTTCAATCATAGGAACACTAGTCAACAATGCGCTCTTGCCTTTCACTACGAAATCTAAATGTATACAATGGACTAAAGGAGTAAATAAAAATGTCCGCCTGAAAACAGACGGACATTTTTACAATCAAAATCATTTCTAAAACCAAACCCTATTAATCTATTCTGAATACTTTCTTTTGTTTTATGGTTTCACCGTCCGATAAGATTACAAGGTATCCTGCAGGCTGTAATCCTTCCACGGATAATGAAATATTATTCGTTCCTTTTCGCACATTTACTTGCTGATTGAGGATCACCCTGCCCATCAAATCTATCATTTTACAAGAGTATTTTCCATCTTCCCGAGCAAAGAATTCCACATTCAAATCATTTGTAAATGGATTTGGGTATACCTGAAAAGGCGTTTCTTCTACCAATTCGTTCTCTCCTGATATCAGCGTGCCTGCAGCTTTAATATTTATGCTGTAATCTTCCACCTCTCCATAAGCAAAAGTCTGACATGAGGTAGCAAATCCATTGTATTTTAAAGATACTCTCATTCGGGTGGAACCTGTTGCTGCTCCAGCTGGAATAGTGATATTTGAAGCAAGTAAAGTCAAACTGGAAGATGCAACTGAAACAACTTCTTCACCAGGATCTGTAAAAGAGTTATTCTTATTAAAATCTATCCATACTTTCCAGTATAGTGTGCCGGATCCACCAGTTGAACCAGCCTGATAATTTAAGGTATAAGTGGTTCCTTTATTGACATCTGTAGTTAATCCGGTTCCGTTATAATAGCCCCCATCATTTCCGGAGGTTCTGTCTATAGTACCGATTTTCACTCTCTTTACCCATTCATAGCTTGCATTATTGCCTTTCGATGTACAATAACCATTGGCTAAAGTCGTAAAACTTAACACATTTGTGAAAGCTCCTAAAGTTGAACCACATTTTGCCTGAACTCTTACATCATATTTTGTCGCAGGAGTCATTCCAGTCATATTCACAGATGTGGTGGTTACATTAACTTGATTCCATTGCCCAGATGTATTTAATTTATACTGAAAATTATAAGAACTTGCTCCTGCTACTGCACTCCAGGAAACTGTAGCGGTTGTTGTAGTAATATTACTGACTGACAAATTGGTAGGCGTGCCACAGGAACCGCCAGATGAAGTTGTAAAATTAACCTGAGCTGAATATGCACTTGATCCTGAGGTACAATTAGTTTTAACTCGTGTATTATAGGTTGAATTTGCACTCAAGCCAGTCATGTTATAACTGGTCGTTGTGACCGTAGCAATAGTCCAGGTTCCTGAGGTTGAAATTTTATATTCAAAGGTATAGGAATTAGCTCCTGAAACTGCATTCCAGGATGCGGTAGCAGAGTTTGTTGTAATGTTGCTGATTTGCAATCCGGTTGGTGCATTACAAGAGCCTCCACTGCAGCTTGTTCCGAGGCAAGTCACTGCGGCAACCCTAGATCTGATTTTATCTCCCGGAAGAGGTCCAAAACCATTGTTGAAATTTATACCATATGATGTCAAATGGCAATAACTCATGATGGTTCCGCCGTTGGTTGGGGCTGGTCCAGGCGGACACCCACCTTCTGTAGTGTAACAATTGTCAATAGCTCCGCCAGTCCATCCACACCATTGGGTGTGATTAGAACCTATATTGTGGCCCATTTCATGAGTCATCACTTCAACGGTCCAAGAGTATGTCGGCACATCAGCATAGGTGGATGAAATATTGCTGTAGGCGTATTTATAAGAAGTACAAAGAGCATCTACCCAAGCCACACCACCTATATTTTGACCACCTAGAGCAGCCAGGTGTGCAAGATCACCATTAAAAGTAGGCCTTGCAGTTTTAAACTGATTTAGAGCAGTGACAGAATTTGTTTTGCTGTAAGTATCTTGCGTGGTCCAAACAAATACTTCTGAAACGGTTGTATTGATACTCTCGTTTGTGTACAAAGTTTTCACATTGTTGTAAACAGAGGTAATCCAATTTACAGTGTTTGTAACTCCTCCTTTGTTTTGTTGTAACGCATAGTCGCACTCTATGTAAACTCGGATACAGTCACCCGCAGCCATTTCTGTAGGCGTAGTCGGCTCTCTAATAACCGATTCTAAATGGTCTGTCATACATTCCATTTCGGAATATTTAATAAGGTCCTTATCATTATACAAAATCAGCTTTCCGGGAAAATCCTTAGATGGCTGAAGAACAAAGTTGTCCTGATCAATTGAAAACATTCCAATTATTTCCTGATCAAAAAAGCTCAAAGCAACCAGCGACTTTTCTTCTGCACCGCTGACTACCCCTTGATAAAAAATCCCAGGAACATATTCTTCATTACTACCATCGGAAGTAGTTACTTTAAATCCCTCAGATAAAAGATCCACTTTGATCAAATCCATTTTTATTTCAGATCCGGAAGCCAATGGAATGGAAATCTGAATGGCTGCAGGTTGAGTTAACCTAATTACCTCTAAACTTTGAGGATTAATGGAGAAGAACTCAGCTTTGCGCAGATTGTATTTTGCAAGGGATTCAAACTTATCTTCCGTTTTTAATGCATTACTGAAGGGTTGAAATAATACGGAAGCTTCTTTAGCACTCTTGATATTTTGGGAAATGGTGCCAATTCTGTCAGGACGGACGCCAGATACATAAACATTATCATTTACCTGAGCAAACGAACTAAAGAAGAACAACATGTAAACGCCTAAAAGCGCTAGGTTTTTGATGGGCTGCATATTTAAGATTTATAATATGATGAAACAATTCCGGAGAAAACCGAAAACAAGAGATGTCACAGGGGATATTTGACAGAACAAAGATACAAAACTCAGATCAGACCAAAACTAAGGGTAAACCCTGATTTTTTAAAATTAAGGGTTTTCACCGAAATAATAAGGCTATTTTGTTAGAAATCAAAATTAAATACGGCAAATGGCACACTTTCAATATTTTATAAACCACATTTTCTAAATATTTATTGTTTGCGCCATCTGAAAAATCAAATCCTCAATTAGGATTATAATGAAATTAAAATTTATTGAAACCTATTGTTTCCTGTGCATTTGTGCTAAGCTTTCCTCCAGAGCACCAAGTCGAGTAAGTCCGTCTTCTAATTTTTTCCTTTCCTTTTCTACTAATTCCTTTGGAGCACTTTCTACGAATCGCTCATTTTCCAGCTTTTTTTGGATGGATTGAATAAATCCTTTTGAATATTCAATTTCCTTGGTGAGTTTTTCTACTTCTTCTCCAATGTTCTGGTGGACAGGTAAATCCAAAAAATATTTATGCCTCATGCCCATGAAGGATTGACCATGTTCCATTCCACTATCCACCTCAACAAATTCAGAAACATTAGCCAATTTAATCAATAGTTCTGATGTGCCTTCCATCTGATATATTCCTTTAATATCTGATTTTAAAACTGCCAAAGGCAGTGCAAGATTCATCTTTAATTGATGCTTATTTCTAAGCTCCCTGATTTGAGTTATTACACTGCGAGTTTCCGTGATGGATTGCAACAAATCCATATCGAAATCAGTTTGCAAAGGATATTTAGCATTTATGCAATCTTTTCCCTTCTCCCTAACCCTAAGCAAATGCCAAATTTCTTCTGTAATAAAAGGCATATAGGGATGTAATAGAATGCAAATTTGTTCAAAAAAGGATAAGGTTTTCTCATAACAATAATGAGAAACATCATGTCCGTTTTTTGGCTTAACTGCTTCAAGGTAGAATCCGCAAAAATCTTCCCAAACGAAAGAATAAATATTTTTTAGTGACTCTGATAATCGAAAGTCTTCCATTTGTTGATGGGTCTCCTTCAGAACCTCCTGAAATCGACTTTCCATCCAGCTTATGGCCAATTCTTCTCCACTTTGATTCAAAATTCCACCACTGGAATGCCACCCTTTCACCAATCGAAGAGCATTCCAAATTTTATTTGCAAAATTCCTTCCTTGTTCGCATAACTTTTCATCAAACAATAAATCTCCTCCGGCCGGAGCACAGGCCAACATTCCAAACCTCACGCCATCTGCGCCATACTCTTCTATAAGTTTCAGAGCATCGGGAGAGTTACCCAATGATTTGGACATCTTTCTTCTTTGCTTATCCCGAACCATGCCGGTGAAATAAACTTTCTCGAATGGTTTTTCATTTCTCCATTCATACCCCGCCATAATCATCCTTGCAACCCAAAGAAAAATGATGTCCCATCCCGTCACTAAAACTGCGGTTGGATAATAGTAATCAATCTCTTTTTGATTATTGAAGCCATCAAAAACTGAAATAGGCCATAACCATGAAGAAAACCAGGTATCCAGCACGTCCTCGTCTTGTCTTAGATCGGAAGCTTGAATGGATGGATTGTTGAATTGGATTCTGGCAAGATGAACCGCTTCTTCCAAGGTTTCAGCAACAATTATCTCATCCAAATAGTAGTATGCCGGAATTTGATGCCCCCACCAAAGTTGTCTGGAAATACACCAATCTTTGATGTTTTCCATCCAATGGTTGTAAGTATTTCTCATGTGGTCCGGCAAAAATTCAACTTCGTTGTCTTTAACCGCCTTAAGGGCGGGAGCAGCAAGTGCTTTCATGTCCACGTACCATTGCAGACTGAGTCTTGGTTCTACAACTGCATTGGTTCTTTCTGACCGACCTATATTGGTCTTATAATCCTGAACTTTTATTAAAACATTTTGATCTTCAAGTAATTTTCGAATTTTTTTTCGGGCTATAAACCGATCTTCTCCAATAAGAATTTTAGCATTGTCGTTAAGGCTTCCATCCTCATTAAGTATGTTAATTATTTCAAGTTGATGTTTTATACCTAATTCATAGTCATTTTGGTCATGAGCAGGCGTAATTTTTAATGCCCCGGTTCCAAAATCACGATCAACATACTCATCAGCGATCACTGGAACAGCCCTTTGGATCAATGGAATGATAACTTTTTTCCCATGAAAACTGGCATACCTTTCATCTTCAGGATGCACAGCCACAGCACTATCCGCCATGATTGTTTCCGGTCTTTGTGTAGCAATTATTATGTAATTTTCAGGATTGTCTTCCTGCACATATTTAATATGAAAAAGCTGGGCTGATTCTTCCTTGTACAAAACTTCCTCAGTGGATAATACCGTCTTTGCCTCCGGATCCCAATTGATCATCCTGTTTCCACGGTATAACTTACCTTTTCTATACAAATCGACAAAAACTTTTATCACTGCCTCTGATCGCACCTGATCCATAGTAAAAGCAGTTCTGTCCCAATCGCAGGAAGCACCTAACTTTCTCAATTGCTGAAGAATAATCCCCCCATATTTCTCCTTCCACTCAAAAGCATGTTTTAGAAAGTCTTCTCTACTCAAATCAGATTTCTTAATCCCCTTTTCCCTAAGCATATGAACCACTTTTGCCTCGGTTGCTATAGAGGCATGATCTGTTCCCGGCACCCAACATGCATTCATTCCCAACAACCTTGCCCTCCTGATCAATATATCCTGGACTGTATTATTGAGCATGTGACCCATATGAAGTACTCCAGTAATATTTGGAGGCGGAATCACGATACTATAAGGTTTCCTGTTATCCGGCTCGGATTTGAAATATTTACGTGACTCCCAATATGAATACCACTTATCTTCTATTTCATGTGGGGAATATCTGCTATCTAGTTCCATGTTATCTGATGTTGTACCTGAAAATAAAAAATTCTGGATTTGACTTAGGTGATCTGTGGATAATGTAGATTCTATTTGCGGGTTCTAAACTTACGTCTTCCATTAAATCTTTACCTGTGAAATGCTTGAATATCTTTGGAAAGGTGGAATGGTGAATCATCATTAATAAATTCCCAGGATTCTGATATTCTACCTGATTGTATAGACTAATCAAATCTGCCTGATCATAGTACGTAAGCTCCATGCCTTTAAATTCCGTAAGTGGTTGCAGGGTGAGAATATTATTACGGAACGGGGTCGTAAAAAAGGCCTTGAATTCTAAATTCTTGAGAATTTTTAAAAGATTAATGGCTCTCCATCTGCCATCTGTACTCAATCCCGGATCCAGACCGATGGGATCTTCTTCTGCATGAAACATGCAGAAAATGAACTGATGGTTTGAACTTTCCAACCCTTTCAATTTCATAGAGTCCATTCCACCATTTAAAATCAGATAACTCCCCCTTATTCCAGAAAGGACAGGAGGTTCATCCTGTGTATAACCGGTATATGTCATGGAAATAGCAAGCAGGAGAGAAACAAAGATTATTCTTAAATTCATGGTTAATGACAAAGTTAACAGTCAAAAATTTGCCTTAAGCTTGCTATTAACTTTTTAACAAGGGATTAACGACAAGTTTTGATTCTTTAAACGGGCGTCTTTGAACCCAATTATCTTTTGGTTTTAAAAATTCGAGGATATGTGGAACTACACTATTGATAATCTTAGACTTATGTGCAATATAACAATATAAATCCTGTGGCTCTGCTCCAACCGAGCTTTTTATTTCCAAAGCTGTTCTGGCAAAATTAATTTCCCTTGCGCCAACCCTTAGGGCTGTTTGCAATAATTTCAAAAGAATATTATGGTACAATTCTAAATTATTGTTAAGGGACCTTTCGTAACCGATAAAATGTGCCTGAAACACATCCCCATCAAGGATATAACTATAAAAAGCTATAGGTTTTGACTGATAAAAAATGATTTTCAAACCAAAGTTGTCAGCACAACGGTCAAGTAAAGTTTCGAAATAATCGGGATGTAATTCGATCAAATTAAAACCGGCCGCTACAGAAACTTGTTGGTACAAATCAAATACAACCGTTTTGTATGCCTGAAAACTGTTCCGGTTCATAGCCTCCTCAACTAATCCCTCGCCCAACTTAATTACTTTTCTTGTTTTTACTCTGTACTTACTTTGCAAATCTGCCATATAATCTTCCAGGGAATTCCACTCTGAATTCAGATTGAGGACCATGGTTGGCTGGATGGTAAACTCATAAAATGAAGGGAATGTATATGCGCATAATCCTTTTAGTCTTTCTGCCTGAGGCAAATCTTTAACGATAAACATATTAACCCCAAAATCTTCTTCCCCAGCTCTAAGAAAATAGGCAGCCAGTTGTTGGATAATCAATTGACGGTCCGAAATATCCAGTTCATTTTGAAACAAAAACCCGTATGGGCCGGGAGCCATAAGTGTTCCTGCCACGATAACCTTCATGCTTACTTTTCTAGCGACATATTTCTTGATTGCCACAGCAATTTTATCCAAGTAAGCACCAGCCTGATTTTCATGGGTGTGTAACTTTAATCGCTGTTCTGCATCAAAGTAGAAGGTTTGAAAGCAAAACAATGCCACCTTTTGATTACCCTTATAAACTATCCCATACAAAAATGATATACCCAAAGGGCTTGACTCGCTTAAAGCTTTTAAATAACCGGGGTTAAAAAAAAACGGAAGAGGGCTATTCAAGAACCATTCGCCCTCCAATTGGTCCAATCTAGAAGCTACTTTAAACTGTAGATGAGCGTTTTTTAGTTTTATCATGGACTTAAACCAGCTAATAAAATATTACGATTCCAACATACATCAACCCACAAAAAGACAAATTGTTACAAAACACGTAATTTTACAGCAAATTATGATAAGATCAGTCATTTGGAAGAATATTTCCTTAAACATAGCTGTACTACTGGCATTAGTTACCATTGGTTGTAAGTCCGGCATGACTTTAGAAAAAAGTCTAAATGAAAATAAAAAGCTACGCGACGAGCTTTCCCATTTAAAATCTGATTTTAAAGACCATGAGCAACTTGCTGAAGAATTAAAAAATACTAAATCTCAATTGAGAAAAACAGAAGACGCCCTGTCTAGTTTGTACATCCAATTTAAAAGTGATTCTGTCGCCTTTCAAAAAAATGATAAGGAGATAAATCGAGAATCAAAAACCACTCTAGAATCAGATAGGTTAATTAACAACCTTTCATCTGAACTTAAAACGATAAAAGAAGAATTAACTCAATTTAAAAAAGAATACCATAGTCTTAACGAAAAGCAAAATAATGCCTTATTTACTATAAAAGAGCTTAACAACGAACTCTCCTCAAAAAACCTTTATATCGCTGATCTTAATTCAGAAATAGAGAAACTAAAATTTCAACAGAACGAAAAATCAACAACACCGCAAACGGAAGAAAAACTAATTGCTTGTCAAAATGAATTGGTTCGAATCCAATCAAGAAAAACTGAGTTGGAAGAAGAAAAAAAGAAAATATTAGAAGATTTAGAAGCTGTGAAACAGCATAACTTGAATGAACAAAATAATGCATTAATGGACCAACTTCAGATTGAAATAAAATCTAAAAATGACAAATTGTTTATCCTGCAAAAAAATCTAGATTCCATAAATTTTGAAAAAAATAAAACAAATCTTGTTTTTGAAGAATCCATCTTAATAAAATCAAAATTAAAAGAAATTGAAAAATCCAAAGAAGAGATTTCAAAGGAACACGAATCTTGCAAAAATCAATTAAATTCCAATGCAATAATAATTGAAAATTTAAAACTTGATCGGGACTCTTATAAAAATGAAATTGAAATTTTAAAACAAAATTATTACAAACAAAAAGATGTTATAAATAAAAAAGCAATTGATTCATTAAACAAAATAGCTTTTATGGAGTATTCCAAAAAATTAAACAAAGCCACAGATTCAATTCAAAGGATAAACGATTTAAATAAAATTAAAACTGAAAAAGAAAATACCAGGTTGCAATCAAAATTAAATAAATTTGAAAATAGCATCAAATTAAAAGAAAGTGAAATTCACACACTTAATACTAAATTGATAAGTTGCTATACAAGGGATTCAATTAATCAAACCACCCTAAATAAAAATACGCCAATTGACCAAAAAGAAGAAATAGTACAAAACGAAGTAATGACAGAGAAGAATAAATTTTCTTCAAGTGGCACAAGCAATTTTGGAAAAAACTCAATAAAAAAAATAAGTGAAATAATAAAAAAACATAATAACAAGATTAAACTTACTGCCAATAGCGATTTAATTCGAATTTCATTCCCACACGAAGTCTTATTCGATTCAAAAAACATTGCTCTAAATCAATCAGGTTCAGATATATTATTGGATGTAATCAAAGCCTTAATTGGCGAAAAAGATTTAATTATAAACATCAACTCTACAATAAATGGCGATAAATCTAAATTTGAAACTAAAGAAATAAATATTTTAAGAACCTCCACTATAAGTAAACTTTTTTTGGCTATGGGAATTAAAGCGCAAAGAATTTCTTTTGGCATCGATAGAAATAGTACTCTCCAAAGCAATTCGAATGAGGAACAAATCATCGAACTTAGTTTCACCAAATGAAATGCGATTTTTTATTGATAGTATTTTTAATGTCAACATGGTTGTCTAAATCTGCATTTGGACAGCGATGCGGATTGCAAAACCCATTAAAATGTTTGAACGAACAAGAAAGTTTTGAAATTAAGGCTAACAAAAGGACTTTAAGAGAATATAATATTGTGTTTCATATTGTTTTTCAAAATGAAATAGACAATATTTCTGACTCCAGAGTTTATTCTCAGCTTGAAGTCCTGAATCGAATTTTCAAACACTATGATCCCGGCCAAAATAATGGTATACCTAAGGAATTTAGAATACTTGGCAAAACTCCCGAAATCAAATTTTGTCTTGCTTCCACTGATCCTAAAGGACAAAGAACTACAGGTATTACCCGAACAAAAACTATGATAGATGATATAGGTTGTCGAAGTGAATTTGGTAGGAAAAATATCATGACCTCAGCCTTAGGAGGAATCGATCCTTGGGATCCAAAAAAATATATCAATGTATTTATTGGTTCACGGACCAATTGCCCTCCAGGTGAAGCCATCTTCCCCTGGCAAGCCACCTCCAGTCAAGATGGTATAATTATAGATCCTAATTATATAGGCCTCAACCCGGAAAATTTTCCATTTCACTTAGGTTACACTTTGGTACATGAATTTGGACACTATGCTGGTCTTTTACATCTGGCTGTTAATTCCAATCCTGATGACTGCACTCAAGATGATCAGGTGAGTGACACCCCACCTCAATCGTCCAATTATTTTGATTGTCCTGATTACCCACAATTTTCCTGCGGCAGTTCAAGTATGTTTATGAATTTTATGAGTCTTGTAAATGACCCATGTATGCAATTATTTACCCAGGGACAAGTTACAAGAATGCATCAACAATTGGATACCTACCGATCTGATCTTGACAACACAAACTGTAATTCAACTCTAGCCAAAACATTAACAATTAAGTATCTTTCAAATAATGGAAACCAATGGCTCATAGAATCTGAAGATATGACTAGTTGGTCTTCAAAGATAAGACTTATAAACCTTGAAGGCAAAGTTATTATCGAAGAAGAATTTTTGGAAAATCAAAGAATCCTTTTTCCAAGAAATTCTATTAACTTAGTGTCTTCAATTTATTTGATTCAAATTCTAAATCAAGAAATAAACTACACATATAAGGTTATTTCCATACCATAATCCAATAAAATGAAATATTTATTTGCATATCTCAGCCTATTGCTATTTGTTGTAGGAACATCCTGCAAAACCGGTCATGGTATTATTTCCCAACCGGATAAACGAATAGAAAAATTAATCAGTTTCAGAAAGTCACCGTGTTTTGGAAAATGTCAGGTCTACAGATTGAGTCTTTATACAGACGGGATGGTTATTCTCGAAGGTAAGGAGAATTTAGACAAAACAGGAGTTCATTTTTGTCAACTAAATAAAGAAACAAAAGAAAAATTTTACAAAGAAATCAACACACTAAATTGGAAATCTTATAAAAACTCATATTTCCGAAATATTCCTGATTTGCCTTCTACAGAACTAATTTATTATGGAGCTACCGACAGTATAATCAAAAGTATTACTTCAAATACATTACTGCCAAAGGAAATAGAGACTATCCAGTCTGAATTAGCCAACTTAATTAAGTCTGAAAAATGGACACAAATCTTAAAAAAAGAAGATTTAACAAATCCAAATCTCATTCTTTCTGAAATCCAGGTAGATATGGACTCAAGTCTAACCAAGGACATGCTGGAGGAAAAATTTGCAGCCTATGGTTTGAAATCTAAAAAGCGAATTTCAGAATATATGAATTTTTTTCTTTTTAATTACGACACTAAAATGATTGAAAGTTATGAAATGCTGATATTATTGAGGAAAGTACCAGGTGTAAGACTTGCCATATACAACCGGAAATTAGAGGGGCGAGATGATTTTTAAATATAACTAACTAGTCAGACAATAAGCTTTGTTCTACATAGTCCTGAATTCCTTCAAAATCCTCAGGATGAAACCTATCCGTTGAACAGTATTTATTAAACCAAGTAATTTGTCTTTTGGCGTAGTTGCGTGTGTGTTGCTTAATCTTATCTATTGCTTGTTCCAAATTATAATGACCGCTCATATATTCTATAATTTCTTTGTACCCTACTGTATTCATGCCAGGTGAATCCTTGTACTGTATTAAACTTTCTACTTCCTGGAGCAACCCAGAATCAAGCATTTTATCCACCCGCATTTCTATCCTTTGGTACAAATCACTTCTTGCCATTCCAAGATGTATCTCAATAACCTTATAATTGCGCAATTCCTTAACTGACTTATTTAAAAAAGAAGAATATGGTTTTCCACTTGACTTTATTACACTTAATGCCCTGATTAAACGATGTGGATTATTCCGATCCACCAAACCATAGTAGGATGGATCTAATACGGACAATTCGTCTTGCAAAGCTCCTATTCCTATGGATGCATACAGATCGGATAAACCTTTGCGAACCTCAGGGTCAATTTCTGGAAAATCATCCAATCCATCTAAAAGGGCTTTTATATAGAGGCCGGTTCCCCCACATAGAACCACTTGTTCGTGTCTCAGAAACAAGTCATTCAAAATATCTTTTGCATCCAAGGCAAATTGACCGGCACTATAGACAGAATCTGGGGTAATGTGATCAATAAAATAATGCTTTACAGAAGCCAATTGCTCTTGGGAGGGCTTGGCTGTTCCAATATTGAGCATTTGGTACACTTGCCTGCTGTCCGCGGAAAGGATACTTGTTTGGAATTGTTTAGCCAATATCAGGGACAATGCTGTTTTACCAATACCTGTAGGTCCCAAAATAACAATTAATGACTTCACGGTTTTCTTTCAAAATAATTCAAAATTAGAAAGAATTATAGACTATCCTGCCTATTCTTAAAACACCCTTGAAAAATAAGTAAAATTCAAATCACTATATTAATATCTTTGCGTACTATGGTTTACAGGATTTTTCATTTTCTTGTCAGTCTTGCCTCAAGATTCTATTTTAAAAAGATAGTCACCCAGGGAAGTACGAACATTCCCGAGAAAGGTCCGGTTTTACTTATTTGCAATCACCCAAGTTCATTTTTTGAAGCAATCATTTTAGCTTGTTTTCAACATCGCACATTGCATTTTCTTGTTCGTGGCGATATGTTTGAAAAAAAATGGTTAAAACCAATTCTAGAATCTACATATCAGATTCCAATTTATCGATCAAGAGATGGATTTGAAAAACTGAGAAATAATATAAGCACATTTGAGATTTGTTTTAATAAATTATCTGAAGGGCATGTCATACTAATATTTCCTGAGGGGAGCACACTAATGACTCGTAACTTAAGACCCTTGCAGAAAGGCGCTGCAAGACTTGCAATTGGTTCATTGGAAGCACAAAAAATCCAAGACCTCACGGTGGTGCCGTGTGGCATGAATTACTCAAATGTGTTGCATCGTGGTGGTGAAGTACGAATTCTTATGGGACCACCGATGTCGGTTACAGAATTTCTAAAAAATATACCCATAAATGGAGACAAATTAGGTCTTCTTACCCAGCAATTCTATGAGGCTTTGGATAAAGTGGTTTTGTCTGCACCTGACGAATTTAATGAAAATAGATTTCGAACTCTTGAAATAATATATCGAAATTCCATATCACCGGAATCCTTTCAAGAAATTGAAATCCATCAAAAGTTACTGACTAAAGTAGCAGAACATAAACAAATTTTAAATGATTTGGCTGCAGATTATTCCAGAGAATTCACATCTATAGATTCCCTTGAATTCTCTGTTCAGAGCTCATTTTTGAAATCAATTATGAGATCAGTTGAACTGATCATCTCTTTTATCTTGGGAATTCCAGGAATAATTACCCTGGGCTTACCTTTGATGGGAGCAAAAATATTTACACTAAAAAAAATTAAGCATATTGAATTCGTGCCACCTGTCAGGCTCGCGCTAAGTCTTGTTTTAACAATTCTCACCATACTGGCAGTTGGGATAATAGGTGTGATTTATATTGGAATTGCTTCAACATTAATATTGGTTGTCGGAATTATTTTTTCATTATACATATTCAATCATTTCTTAAACCTTTCACTATCTTCCAGATACCTTTTTAACAGAAGATTATATCTGCAAAAAAGATATTTATTATCCATCAGAAACCAAATAATTTCCATTCTTTCAAATTAGGCATTAATTTTAAAATATTGCACTTAAATTTTAAATTGTTCTTAAAGTGATTAAACTTTGCTTGAATTATTTTCCAATTTTCTGCTTTAAAAACAGAAATATTTACTACCAATCAAAAATTTAAATTGCCATGATTAGGGAAAAATCTAGGTTGAAAATTAAGCAATAAATTAAACCTATTTTAAGATAAGTAAAATTTCAACTCAAAATATAAATGAAAGGTTTAAAAAACATAATCCTTCTGCATGGGGCCTTGGGTTCATCAACACAACTTGAAAAGTTGGCGGAATTACTGAAGGTTAAATTTAATGTTTTTCTTTTAAATTTTTCAGGACATGGAAAATTTTTAAACCCACCCGAAAGTATAAGCATCGATAAACTCGGTCAAGAATTAAATTCTTTTATCGAACAGCATAAAATTTTGGATCCAAATATTTTTGGTTACAGCTTAGGTGGATATGTGGGCCTTTATGCTGCAACCATAAGTCCTGTTCCGTTTAATAGTGTCATAACTTTAGGAACCAAATTTGACTGGACGGACAGAACATATATGGAACAATTTTCTTTTGTGGATTCTGAAGTATTACTTTCTAAGTATCCGGCGGTAGTTGAATCGTTGATGGACTTACACGGAGATAATTGGAACACATTGGTTAGCTACACCAAAGATTTTTTGATAGATCTTGGAAATAATCCAAGACTGGACCCTGCTGTATTACTCAAACTAAAATTGAAAGTTTTAATCACAAGGGGCGATAGGGATAAAACTGTATTTGAAGCCGAGTCCCGCAGTATTGCAGATATTCTGCCAAATGGAAAATATGTTGAAATTCCTGCCACACCCCATATGATAGAACGAGTGGATCCGGAAACCCTTGCTTTGGTTATCAATGATTTTTTGGAAACTGTATAACATTAAACTTAACTTTCCGTTTATTTGTTGGTATTTACGAAAAATCAAACTTTAAAAATCTTCCTTGAAATTCAATTTTAATCATATGAAAATAGCTTTGTTAATGTTTTTATCTTGTATAACAGGCCTTACTTTACAGGCACAGAAAAAAAAATCCGGACAACCTCCGCTTATAGATCGTGAAATATTTTTTGGAGATCCTGAAATATCAGGCGCCCAACTTTCACCAAATGGCAAGTTCATGAGTTTTATCAAACCATATAAAGGGACTAGAAATATTTGGGTAAAAAAGGCTTCAGAAGAATTTACCGCTGCAAAACCTATTACTGCAGACACCCTAAGGCCTCTTGGATCTTATTTTTGGTCAAGGGACAGTAAATATATTTTATATGTGCAGGATAAAGGTGGAAACGAAAATTATCATATTTATGCAGTTAATCCTGCTGAAAAATTAACAGAAGGAATGGATGTGCCTACTTCTAGAAACCTTACAGATATGCCAAATGTCAGAGCAATGATTTACTCAGTTCCAAAAAGCAATCCCGATTTAATTTATGTTGGATTGAATGATCGGGATGCTGCATGGCATGATTTATATGAGGTAAGAATTTCCACTGGTGAAAAAAAACTGATCAGAAAAAATGAAGACAGGATGGTTGCATGGATATTTGATCATAAAGATAAATTGCGCCTTTCCATGAAATCTAATCCTGATGGCTCTACAGATCTGCTTAGGTTAGATAATAGTGGCTTTACTAAAATTTATTCAAGTAATATTTTAGAAAGTTACTACCCTGTTAATTTTCATCCGGATGGACAACAGATTTACATGGTTACAGATGTTGGGAACGAAATTAATTTATCTAGATTGGTACTTTTTAACATCAATACCTTAAAAATGAATGTAATTGAATCTGACCCAGAAAAAAAAGTGGATTTTGGCAACGCTTCATTTTCTGATATTACACAAAATCTAATTGCAACATTTTATGAGGATGATAAAACAAGAATTTACTGGAAGGACAAAAAATATGAAGCAGAATATAAGCTTTTAAAGAAACAATTCAAGGGTATGGAAATTTCCTTTGACAACAGTACAAAAGATGAAATGACTTGGTTATTGTCCGTTTATTCTGATACTGATCCGGGAGCAAAGTATTTATATGACAGACGATCAAAAAAGACAACTTTTCAATATAGACCACGACCAAAAATGCCTGTTGAAGATCTTTCCCCAATGACTGTAATTCGATACAAGTCCTCAGATGGATTAGAAATTCCGGCTTACCTAACCTTACCAAAAGGACTTAGTTCAAAAAATTTACCGCTTATTGTAAATCCACATGGTGGACCATGGGCCAGGAATTCCTGGGGATATGATGCTTATGCTCAATTGTGGTCTAATCGTGGATACGCTGTACTCCAACCAAATTTTAGAGGATCCACAGGTTATGGTAAAAAATTTATCAATGCAGGCAACAAACAATGGGGTGAAAAAATGCAGGATGATATTACATTCGGTGTGCAATATTTAATAAAAAAAGGAATTGTTGATCCAAAGAGAGTTGGAATACTTGGGGGGTCATATGGTGGGTATGCTACTTTAGCTGGGGTAACTTTTACACCGGATGTTTATGCATGTGGAGTGTCGATTGTTGGACCATCAAGTTTGATTACATTACTACAATCAATTCCTGCATATTGGGAGGCAGGAAGAAAAGTTTTCCATGAAAGGATGGGAGATCCAACAAATCCTGAGGGTGAGGCTCAATTGAAAAAACAATCCCCTTTGTTTTTCGTAGACAAAATTAAAGTTCCACTCTTAATAGTCCAGGGAGCGAATGACCCAAGAGTAAAAAAAGCAGAATCCGACCAAATTGTAATTGCCATGAGAGATAAGAATCTTCCGGTGGAATACATTTGTGCCCCGGATGAAGGACATGGTTTTGCACGTCCAGTGAACAACATGGCATTTGTTGCGGCAGCTGAAAAATTTTTAGCCAAACACTTAGGAGGAAGATATCAAGAAGACATTAAGCCTGAAGTAGCCAAAAGATTACAAGAAATTACAGTCGATGTGCGCACTGTAACCATGCCAAAAAAATTGGACGCTTCACAGATCACTGCAGCTATCGCTTCAAAAGATTTAATTCCGGGTGATTATACTTATTTAGTCAATTTGGAAATGATGGGACAAAAAATGGATTTCGAAGAAAAAATTAATATTAAGGATGAAGGTAAACATTGGCTGGTCTCCAGCAATATGGATATGCCTACCGGTAGCTTAAAAGATTTTGGTAAATTTCAGAAAGGAAATTTAAATCAAATTTCAAGATATATAGATCAAGGTCCTATAAACATGGATTTGATTTATCATGAAAATGCCATTTCCGGAAAAATGAATATGAGCGGAAATAAATCAGAACTGAATATAAAAATTGATAATCCGGTATTCGCGGATGGCCCTGCACCATATATGTATATTGCCTGCCTTCCGCTAACAAGTGATTACAAAACCCTTATCGTTAATTCGGATCTCCAAAAAATGGAACAAAAACTAATGAGCTTAGAGGTGGTTGGGTCAGAGATGATTAATAATGTCGATTGCTTTAAAGTGGAAGTTAAACCTGCAAATGCAGATCCTGGAGTATTGACAGTATGGGTTGCAAAGACTTCAGCTCCAAAAGCTCTGAAATATAGCATAACTATACCTGAATTAGGTGGAGCTCTAATGACAGGGATGCTACAATAATTTTAGAAACATAAACTTAAAGGCCATTCTTTTTGAGTGGCCTTTTTTTTGTTTTTTATCAAGCAACAATTATTTGATTCTACAATTATACTCTGGAATTTTTGTTTTCGAATGATCAAGATTCCAATTGAATTTGGTTAACCGGAGTTTGTAAAAAAACTCGAAAATTATTGTACAGTAAAAAAGAACTTACCTTAAAATTATTAAATCCAGGATTAGTATATAAAAAACTGATTAATATTTATCCATCTATCTTGTCGGAAAAGAAAAATTTCTACATTTTGAAAACCTGACATCAAAGGTTAATAGCATTTTGTAATAATTAAATTTTACTAAAGTATAAATATTGATTCACAAATTGGGTTAAAGTTTGAATGGATTCTGTAAATTAACTCAAACAAAAAAAAAGACCCGGGAACCACCCCGGGTCATAATAAACCAATCTCATGAAAAGGTATGAAAAGACGAAGCTTCTTTAGTCAACATTGTCGTGAAGGAATGAGTTTTCTTCCCGGATTTCAAGTTTATTTTCTTCATCCATGAAGATTCTGGTGCGGGAAATTGTTGTTTCCGCAGAAGAATTTATCCTGTCTAGCCTTACGTTCCTTCGCTCGTAAGCAGGTGTGTTTTCAGCATCAGCAAGATTCTTGCCTTCAGTTAAAGGTTTGTTTCCAGTTAATGGCTTATTAAAAAGTGATTTTATTTCTGGTGATTTAATTTCTTCTTTCTTAGGACTATTTTCCTGATAATAAAAACTCAAAGTATTTAACCCATTATCTTTAGACCCAGGAGCAATAAACTCATCCTCAAATTCTACCGTTTGTGCTGACGTAGATTCGGGTGAATCGGTCCTTGCAATCTCAAGCTCATCTTCGTTTAAATCAATAACAACTTTTTTAACAGCTTCCTGATTTGATCGATTCTTATAACCCTGACCAAAACCAGTCGCAATTAAGGTCACACTAATTTGATCTTCAAGACTTTCATCTACACATGAGCCCCAAATCAAATCGGTATCATAACCTGCTTCTTGTTGTATGTATTCGGTTATTTCACCGACCTCATCCATCGTGATTTCAGGGTTTCTTCCAGTCGTAATGTTTAACAAAATATGTTTGGCTCCTCTGATGTCATTATCTTCAAGCAACGGAGAATTTAAAGCGCTCTCAATTACTTTTCTTGCCCTGTCTTCACCTTTTGCCAAAGCACTACCCATGATGGACACACCACTATCCTTCATTACAAAATTAACATCTTCAAAATCGACATTTATATAGCCTGGGACTGTAATGATTTCAGCTATACCCTTGGCAGCGGTTGCTAAAATATTGTCTGCATTGGAAAAGGCGCATGACATAGATAAGTTGCCATACATCTCGCGAAGCTTATTGTTTGAAATCACAATCAGTGAATCCACATTTTGCTTCAGTTGATCAAGTCCCTCAAATGCTAATCTACCGCGTCTGGGACCTTCAAATTGAAATGGGAGAGTAACAATACCTACAGTTAATATTTCAAGTTCCCTGGCAACCTTTGCAATGATGGGCGCAGCACCAGTACCTGTTCCTCCTCCCATACCTGCTGTAATAAACAGCATTTTTGTATCTTTTTCTAGAAATCTTCGGAGCTCCTCAGCGGATTCAAGACATGCTTGTCTTCCAACTTCAGGATTATTTCCGGCACCTCTACCAACAGTGAGCAATGGGCCCAATTGAATTTTAGTGGGTACTGAACTAATGTCTAAACTTTGTTGATCCGTGTTACAAACTGCAAAATCAACACCTCTTATGCCCAGATTATACATCTGAGTAACTGCATTAGTCCCCCCTCCTCCGACTCCGATAACTTTGATTATAGAGGTTTGATTCATATAATCTTTTTTAATATTTGTTTATGACGTAAAGATATATAATTATATATTATAAATAAAAATAAATTATAAAAAAAATTATATATATTTTTAATTAAAATTCAGAATCAGGGCTTGCTTCAAAAAATTCTTTAACGGAAGAATAACCCTTATTTACAAACCTACCCAACCAACCTTCTCGTTTTCCTTCTTGTCTTTCTAATTCTTCAGTAGTTTCAATATTGTCTTCAACCAAATCAAATACTTCAGGAACTATTTTCCTTGGTTCTGATTTTACTGGAGCCATTTTCTTCATTCCTTCAAAAACAAGTCCCATACTGGTTGAAAACATTGGATTAGATACTTCATCCATATAATGTGAGGACAAATGCTCCGTTGGATAGCCAATTCTTGCAGCCAATCCAGTCTGATACTCGGCCAAAAGTTCAAGATTCTTAAGCAAAGAACCTCCACCTGTCAGCACTATTCCGGCAACTAATTTATTCTCATAACCACTTCTGTGAATGTCCCACATCACGTATTCAAATATTTCCTCTACCCTTGCCTGAATAATTCTTGCCAGATTTTTTTCTGAAATTTCCTTTGGCTCTCTACCCATTAATCCTGGAATTGTGATAATCCTATTGTCTACAATCTCCTCGCTTAATGCAGACCCAAAACGGACCTTTAATTTTTCAGCTTGTTCTTGAGTAACGGAGCATCCTGCTTTAATATCTTTTGTGATCATATTGCTTCCAATAGGTATCACAGACGTGTACCGAATGATGCCTTCATTATAGATGGTAACATCCGTGGTGCCTCCGCCAATATCAACCATCACTACTCCGGCTTCCTTTTCTTCTTTAGACAACACTGACTCTGCAGAAGCCAGAGGCTCAAGTGTCATACTTTCAGCTACCAATCCTGCTTTTTCAATACATCTTAGTATATTACTTGCAGCAGATGTGTTACCGGTTATTATATGAAAATTGGATTGCAACCTTGAGCCGGACATTCCTACCGGATCCATAATTCCTTCTTCGTCATCTACGGTAAACTCCTGAGGTATCACATGTAAAATTTGATCACCCGGAGGCAAGGCAATTTTATACATATCCTGGACTAGTTTTTCCACATCTTCACGGGTAATTTCTTCCTGCGGATTATTTCTGTACAATACTCCTTGATGTTGGAGACTTTTGATATGCTGACCTGCGATTCCGACATGGACTTTCTGAATCTCATGTCGACTCATTTTCTCTGCAAGATCTATCGCATCACTAATCGCTTTTACAGTCTTGTCAATGTTTGAGACCACTCCTCTGATCACCCCCTCTGAACTCACTTTGCCATAGCCAAGTACTTCAATTTTGTTCAGAATATTTCGCTTTCCAACGACCACACATACTTTTGTGGTGCCAATATCAAGCGCGGCAATAATTTCCGGGTTTTGATTATTATGTGATTCCATATGCTGATAAGTTTGAGTTTTAAAATTAAATTTCAGAAGAATTTTTCCGACACACTACCTGATCTTTGTTCTTTAAATCAATAGTCTGATAGACATTCCATCCTTCATATCTTAATCCTTCCTGGTAAAAAAATTTAAGTTTTTCAAGTTTTTCATTAATATTGTCAATGCCGCCAAAATGAATTTTTTCATTTCCTATCTTTGGAACAAGTACCAATTCCCCGGATGGTAATAAATCTATCTGTTCAACAAGTGACCTTATAAATGGTTCTTTTACAATTTCTTTTGCGAGTTGATAAACAGTCCTGTACTCAACATTTTCCTTTTGCCAAATGTCATGTCCTTTAAAAGGGTGGGAAATACCAGTTACAACAGGAACTCGTGCAGAATAATTCCTTGAATTTGGAATTCTCTTTCCTTCGACATCGATATAAAATTGATTCCCTAGAATATCAGCCACTCGCATTAAGGGATCTCGCTGATACATTTCAACATGAAGATTCTTCTTTGAATCAATAAATACTTCTGCATGATGTATTACTGCCTGACTCTCCAGATACCTTTCTAAATCAGAGGTGCGAAGCGCATAGATTGGAATTTTTCTCCAATCCTTTTTATAAAAACTAGCCACTGCCTGTCGAACATCCTTTTCCTCAAGCAATTGATTTTCTCCAGATGGTTTAATGATCAGAATTTTCAATTGGCCTGACTTTTGAGTTCGTTGCTCCCTGATGGAATTCAGCCATACGAATACCACCGCCAGCATTGTAACAATATACAATCCTATTACCAATCCGACCTTCATTTTTGTATTCATATCAATTCAGAATTTTAACAATTTGATCGGCCATCAAGTCAAGATCCCCTGCACCTAATGTTATAATCACATCCAATTTTCTACTTTTTAAATCTTCAATCAGATCTCTTTTCAGAACAAAACTCTTCTTCTCCAATTCCATCAAATCAAGGATGGTTTGCGAACCTATTCCTTCTATGGCTTCTTCTCTAGCCGGATATAGTTCTACTAATATTACTTCATCCAGCATATCAAGCATCTTTGCAAAATCATTGGCAAAATCTCTGGTCCTTGTATATAAATGAGGTTGAAAAATTCCCAATATTTTTCTCCCTGGATAACAACTCTTTGTCGCTTCTATTGCAGCCCTTAACTCCTCTGGATGGTGGGCATAATCATCAATGTACACCTGACTATTTCCTTCAAACAACCATTCAAATCTTCTGACTATTCCTTGAAAAGACATTAATGCTTTTCTAATGGCTGACTCATTTATTCCGAGTTCAACCGCAATGCGAATGGCAGCTGTTACATTTTGCAAATTATGCTTTCCTGGTAATCTTAATTTTAATTCATTAAATAAATTACCCTTTTCATCCTGATAATTAAATGTAGTCCAGCCCTCATGGATGGATAAAATTTTACTTTTTACATCACCAGAATCAATTCCGTAGGTCAACAGTTTAACATTATTTAATTGCCTGAATCGATTCAAATCTGATTCCTGGATACTTGCTGACATCAGAAGGAGGCCCGGTCTTTTTATTTGATGAGCAAAATCTAAATAGCTGGATACCATTTTAGATCTATCCCCATAGATGTCTAAATGGTCTGCATCCAAGGATCCAATTACTGCAATATCAGGAAATAATTGAAGAAATGAACGGTCGTATTCATCAGCTTCTTCAACAATCCAATCATGTCCCGTATCTATAAAATTGGAATGATAATTCTTTGGTATGCCTCCTAAAAATGCAGATGTTTTTACGCCTGATTCTACAAGGATAAAAGTTAAAATGCAGCTTGTGGTTGTTTTTCCATGAGTTCCGGCAATTGCGATATTCTTATTTTCGGCAGTTATTTTACCCAATACCTCCGATCTTTTTAACATTTTAATCCCTGATGCAGAAAGCAACTGGAACTCCTGAAGTGATTTTGAAATCGCAGGTGTCCACACCACTAGATCTAATTGCTCAGGAATGGCAAGCGGAAGGTCTTCATAATGTATAAACATTCCTTCAGATTCCATTTCAACCGTCAATGGCGTTCTGGTTTTATCATATCCGTGAACCTCAGTACCGCGCGCATTGAAATACCTGGCCAGGGCACTCATCCCAATGCCACCAATTCCAAGAAAATAAACTTTTTTCAATGCCTCCATTTTATACTGCAAGAGACAAAACCCGTTTTGCAATATTCATTGCAGCATCTGGTTTTGCCATTTTATGTAAATTTATTTTTATCAATTCTTGTTGCTCATAATCATCCAATAAAGCCACCGCGGTTTTCCAAAGCATCGAAGGTGCGTCCACATCCAAAATCATTACTGCAGCATGTATATTTGTCATGGCTTCAGCATTTTTTCTTTGGTGATCCTCAGCAACATTGGGAGAAGGTACTAAAATAGAAACTGTTTCAGTTATGGCTAATTCTGAAATAGTTAATGCTCCAGCCCTTGTAACTGCAACATCTGCGACAGCATAAGCGTAGTCCATTCTATCAATAAAAGAACAAATATGAACTTGTTCTAGTTTTGCTATTCCATGTTCTTTAATTCGTTCCTCGTATTGTCTGCCACATTGCCATAAGACTTGAATATCTTGCCTGTTTAAGATACTTTCCTTCTCCAAAAGTACAACTTCATTTATTGTTTTTGCCCCTAAGCTCCCACCTAGAAAACATAGTGTTTTCTTATTCGGATCTAAATTAAAATATTTATAAGCTTCAATTTTTTTCACAGGAGTTCTCATGGTTTTCCTTACCGGATTTCCTGTTATTTCTATTTTTGGATTGTTAAAATATTTTTTTGTATCTGGAAATGCAACACAAATAGCACTTGCTTTTGATGCCATTAATTTATTTGTAATTCCTGGATAAGAATTTTGCTCTTGTATCAAATATGGGATCCCTTTCCATGCTGCCACTTTCATAACCGGTCCACTGGCATAACCTCCAACACCTACAACAACGTCGGGTGCAAATCGTGTTACGATTTTGAATGCCTTAAACATTGAGCCGATTAACTTCCATACAACCATTATATTTTTCAGGCTAAATTTTCTTTGAAATCCTGAAATATTTAATCCTTCAATCCTGTATCCAGCTTTCGGCACCTCAACCATTTCCAACCTGCCTGATGCACCAACAAAAAGAATTTCTGCAAGTGGACTAATTTCTTTAATAGAATCGGCAATGGCAATAGCAGGAAACACATGTCCCCCTGTTCCTCCTCCACTAATCAGCACTTTAATCATCCAGCTCAACTTTATTATCGGTTAATGAATCGCTGTCTTGCTCTAATTTTAATCCGGATATATGTTTACTTACACTAATCACCATTCCAAAAGCCATACTGGTAAAAAGTAATGAAGTACCACCCATACTTATATACGGAAGTGTCAATCCAGTTACCGGCACAAGACCAAGAGATACTGCCATATTAGCAAATGCCTGCATAACTATATTAAATCCAATACCAATTGTCAGCATCGCACCAAACGCTTTTGGTGATTTAGTTACCATGCTTACACAATGGCCCAATAACATCAGGTATAAAATAATTAATCCTATCCCTCCAAGTAAAATTCCCCATTCCTCACAAATTATAGCATATATAAAGTCAGCATAAGAATATGGTATAAAATTTCTTAGCATGGAATTTCCAGGGCCTACTCCGAATAATCCACCACGAGCAATTGCAATCTTAGCTTGTTGAACTTGATACCCGCCTCCTTCCACATTGAGATATTCGTTCACCCTGTTTACCCATGTATTTACCCGAATTGCGTCAGGTAAAAATTGTCCCAAATAAATCAAAAATGCAAACATCAACACCCCAAATAATCCTAAAATAAAAATATATTTAAATGATACCCTTCCTACAAAAAGCATCATTATGCAACACAAAAATAAAATAGCAGATGTGGAAAAATTGGATGGCGCTATTAATCCACAAATTAATAGAACGGGTAACATAATCGGTACGAACGCGGTCTTAAAACTTTTAATATGATCCTGTTTTGCCGAAATGCTCCTAGCCACGAATGCAATTAAAGCCAATTTTGCAAAATCTGAAACTTGAAATGAAATATCTAAAAATGGAACCTGGATCCATCGTTTCGCCTGATTTATATTTACGCCAAAAAATAATGCCCACACTAACAAAGCTACGGCAACAATTAAAAAAAATGGCGCCCATTTGCTGAATTCAGTATAATCAATATTTGAAATAAACCAAGCGAGAATCAACCCACCAATAATGAAAGGAACATGTTTTAAAAGAAAAAATATGGTATTGTCAGAATTGTACTTTGTCAAGGATATTGATGCGCTGTAAACAGCCAATAAGGAACAAAGTGACAAAAGGATAATGATGGTCCATAAAAACCGATCTCCTTTTATGCCATCCTTAATATTTTCAATAAGTACGTTCATTCCCTCTAAATTAATTTCAGTTTTAAAACCTCTCCTTTAAACAAATCTCCCCTATGCATATAGTTGTTAAATAAATCAAAACTTGCACAAGCCGGAGACAATAGAACCACATCGCCTTCCTCTGCAAGTTTCTTAGACTGCACTACCGCCGAATTCATATCATGCGTGTCAAACACCGGAATATATTCCTTAAATGCGTCCAATAATTTGACATTATCTGCGCCAAGTGCAACGAGTGCCTTCACTTTAGATTTAACCAAAGACTGCAAAATAGAATAATCATTTCCTTTATCCTGTCCTCCTGCGATCCAAATCACTTTTCCCTTCATTGCATCCAATGCCCAGTATACAGAATCTACATTAGTTGCTTTACTGTCATTAATATAAATTACACCATTAATGGTCTCCACCAATTCCAATCTATGTGGATCGTTGACAAAACTATCCATACTGGTTTGAACTTCATCATAAGTCAAACCAACATAATGCGCTGCAGTAGCTGCACATGCAGCATTCAAAGCATTATGGCTTCCTTTTAATCGGGAATTTTTTAAAGAAAATAATCTTTCACCATTTACAATTACATTCTCCTCTTTATCCAACTTAACGTCCAATGGATCTATTTTTACTTTGAAAGAGTTCGCCTTCAGATAAGACTGAATAGTCAAATCATTTGAATTTAGAATGAACACATCATCAGATCTCTGATTCATGCATATCCTGAATTTTGACTTAATATAATTGTCAAAATTATTATCGTATCGATCCAAGTGATCGGGTGTTATATTTATTAAAATGGCAATATCTGGTCGAAAATTAAGTATGGTATCCAATTGAAAACTACTCAACTCCAAAATATAGAATTCATGATCCTCCATGGCCAAACTTCTGGCAAAAGAAAAACCAACATTCCCAGCCTTCGCA
>Ga0268298_10000190_pt1 | contig 78662 bp, 77 predicted proteins | sample WWTPWeurt_MetaG_FD_194462 | JGI IMG/M metagenome (GOLD analysis project Ga0268298, IMG submission 194462) | Activated sludge microbial communities from WWTP in Nijmegen, Gelderland, Netherland - WWTP Weurt | ecosystem: Engineered > WWTP > Aerobic digester > Activated sludge | place...
GTTAAGTCGTAATCTCTAGACGAGGCCGTCAGGTAGAAGAAGTTGTTGCTCAATCCCATCTTAAGGACAGAAGCTATCTCTTTAGGTGCCCATGGGTTGCCAGCGTTAAATTGCTTAATCGCCTCTGCAATTTTTCGACTTTCCTCAATCGAGTACTGTGGAAAGGTTCTCTTAGGCTTTGCTGCCTGCTGAACGCGAGGTTTCTTTTCCGTCTTGGTGGATGCCGCCTTAGCCACAGTTGCCCCCTCAGTTATGTCTGACTTATTTGCCATATCGGATTCCGAATTAAGTAAATGCCCAACGTGAAGTGGACTGCATATGCGCCGCCCATCCTGTCGCGACGCCGCCCATTCTGGGTCGGGTGACAGAGCCAAGGCGTTGCATGGATTGAACAAATTGCAGTGAGTGATGCATTTTCGCCGGGATGGGCGGCGAATCAACACGGCGTTCTGCCAGATTGGGCGGCGTTTGCGCCATCCATGCTGGCTCGGTGCGCTGATCAAAAAAGAGAAACATCGTCAAAAACTCCTTGCCAGAATCGCTCCGAGCCATATGCTGTAAATGCGTACAGTATATGGCTCGGAGAAATACGGCATGAACCCGAATCAGCCTCTTACCCTGCTTGGCCGCATGCGCGAGGCCATCCGCTACAAGCACTACAGCATACGGACGGAGCGAACTTATGTCGAGTGGGTACGCCGTTTCGTGCGTTTTCACGGGCAGCGGCATCCCCGTGATATGGGGGCGCCAGAGGTGCGAGCCTTTCTCGGGCATCTTGCCAGCGAGGCAAAGGTGGCGGCGTCAACGCATCAGCAGGCGTTGTCGGCGCTGCTGTTTCTCTACAAGGTGGTGCTTGGCATCGAATTGCCCTGGCTGACGGAACTGGAGCGGCCCAGGAAGCCGAAGCGACTGCCGGTCGTGCTTGGGCATGGCGAGGTGGAACGCCTGCTTTCCGAGCTTGAAGGAACGCATGCGCTCATGGGGCAATTGCTTTACGGCACAGGGATGCGCCTGATGGAATGCGTCCGGCTGCGGGTCAAGGATGTCGATTTCGAGCGCGGCGAAATTCTCGTGCGCGATGGCAAGGGCGGAAAGGATCGTGTGACGATGCTGCCGGCGTCGCTGGCGCCCTTGCTGCGCGCGCATCTGGTTCGTGTTCGGCAGTTGTGGGAGCGCGACCGCGAAGCGGGGCAGCCCGGCGTCCAGATGCCGGAAGCACTCGTGCGCAAGTACCCGGCCGCACCCTGCGAGTGGGGGTGGTTCTGGGTGTTCCCGGCGCGTGCCCTGTCGGTCGATCCGCGCAGCGGCATCGAGCGGCGGCACCACACGCACGAGCAGGCCTTGCAACGGGCAATCAAGCATGCGCTGCAGGATGCCGGCATCGCGAAGCCGGCGACCACGCATACCCTGCGTCACTCCTTTGCCACGCATCTGCTGCAATCGGGGTACGACATCCGCACAGTGCAGGAACTGCTCGGCCATTCGGACGTGTCGACGACGATGATCTATACCCACGTGCTCAATCGTGGCGGGCGAGGCGTGGTCAGCCCGATGGATCGGCTTTCGGTTGCCGGAAATGTCGCGCCTGCCGCCGGGGTGGCACAGGTTGCGCTGCAGCATCGAACGGCGAGGTACGCGCGCTGACACCCACCGTGCTTTTGCCGCATAATCGCCGTAACTGCCGAGCCGGGCGATCCCCGCAGCGGCAGCGATCGACTCGCACGAAGTCGTACACGACAACTCAGGAGACGTAGACATGACATCGCACATCAAGGTGCCGCAAGGCGGTTCGAAGATCGTTCCCGGTCAGGCCATCCCTGACAACCCGATCATCCCGTTCATCGAGGGCGACGGCATCGGCATCGATATCACGCCGGTCATGATCAAGGTGGTCGATGCTGCCGTGGCCAAGGCCTACGGCGGCAAGAAGAAGATCCACTGGATGGAGGTGTATGCCGGCGAGAAGTCCACGCAGATCTACGGCGCCGACCAGTGGCTGCCGGCCGAGACCTTCGCTGCGCTCAAGGAATACTCGGTCTCGATCAAGGGCCCGATGACGACGCCGGTCGGTGGCGGCATCCGCTCGCTCAACGTGGCGCTGCGCCAGGAGCTCGACCTTTACCAGTGCGTGCGGCCGGTGCAGTACTTCAAGGGCGTGCCCTCGCCGCTGAAGCAGCCGGAACTGTGCAACATGGTCATCTTCCGCGAGAACACGGAGGACATCTACGCTGGCATCGAATGGGCCAACGGCACCGATGCCTGCAAGAAGGTCATCAAGTTCCTGCAGGAGGAAATGGGCGTGAAGAAGATCCGCTTCCCCGAAAGCTCGGGCATCGGCATCAAGCCGATCTCGGTCGAGGGCACGGAACGCCTGGTGCGCGCCGCCATCAAGTACGCGATCGACAATCACCGCAAGTCGGTGACGATCGTGCACAAGGGCAACATCATGAAGTTCACGGAAGGCAACTTCCGCGACACGGCCTATGCGCTGGCCAAGCGCGAGTTCGGCGGCATCGAGATCGACGGCGGCCCGTGGCTGAAACTCCCGAACGGCATCGTCATCAAGGACTCGATCGCCGATGCTTTCCTGCAGCAGATCCTGCTGCGCCCGGCCGAGTACGACGTGATCGCCACCACCAACCTCAATGGCGACTACATCTCCGATGCGCTGGCCGCGCAGGTGGGCGGCATCGGCATCGCGCCAGGGGCCAACATCTCCGACCAGTACGCCTGCTTCGAGGCCACCCACGGCACGGCGCCCAAGTACGCCGGCAAGGACAAGGTGAACCCCGGCTCGCTCATCCTCTCGGCCGAGATGATGCTGCGCCACCTGGGCTGGAAGGAAGCCGCCGACCTCATCATCAAGTCGATGGAAGCCGCCATCGGCGACAAGGTCGTGACCTACGACTTCGCCCGCCTGATGGACGGCGCCACCGAGGTGTCGTGCTCCGAGTTCGGCGACGCGATGATCGAGCGGATGTAACCTCCTGCCCGATTCCGAAAGCCCCCGAAAGGGGGCTTCATTTTTCTGGTGACAATGAGGCAAGTTCCCAATGCAAGTACGTTTTCGCCGTCATAGGTTACATCCTGCTGACGGCGAGTTGCCGAAACGTGCATCGGCAGCAACAGTCTGGGCGGTGGTGGGCGTGCTGGGGCTCCTTCTCCTCCTGATCATTCTTGTTCCGCGAGTGCTTGGCGGACTGGGTGTGATTGGTGCGCTCATCCAGGTGGTGGCATTGGGCGGCGCTGTCATCGTGGCAGTCTACGCCCGGATACGATTGCGCCATCGGATCGGTGTTGCCGAAGATACTGTGTGTGCTGCCGCCAATAAAGATGCTTTCTGGTCGCCGGCGACGATCAAGGCACGCGTCGAAGCATTGTTCGAACCATACTGGCGCTCGGTCCAGCAGCGCGATGCGAGCCGGATTGCCAAGGAACTCACGCCACAGTGGAGAACAAGGCTAGAGGAGGCCTTTGCTATCTGGATTCAACGTGGCTTTAAACCCGTGCTTCTCGACCTTTCTTTAAAAGGGGTTGAACTCGTGCACGTCGAGGACCAGCCGAATCCCCGCGATGACCGATTTGTCGCCTTGGTCGAGTGCTCGACTTCCTATCATGTGACCGATACCTTGACGGGTGATGTTGTCGAAGGACTCCCGGGGCCTCGCATTGAAAAGCAGGCGTGGTATTTCGTTCGTGGCGAGCGTGAATGGTTGCTTGATCGCGTCGAGAGACAGGCTGTTGATGGTGGATTGCTTTCCGCGCTGGATTTCTCCGATTTCAGCGGCGCCAGCGGCAACGCATGACGGAAGCGTTTGCCGCTGTGTTGCACACTGTTTTCTGTATGATGGAACAGTCATACTTTGATAGGCCCCTCTCCATTACAGCGATGTGCCATGCTCAAGGCCCTGCTCATTGACCCCTCGCGCTTCCAGCGCTCGGTGATCGCCTCCGTCTTCGTTCGCCGCAACGTCGAGGTCGACATGGCCGACAGCGCGGCGGCGGGGCTCAAGGCGTTGGCCGAAGGGCGCTATGACATCCTCTGCTTCTCGCTCGAGCTGGGCGACATGCGCGGCACCGAGTTCTACCGCGAGGCGCAGAAGCGCCGGCTGGCCGGTGGCATGCCGGCCCTGATGCTGGCCGCGACGCCGGACAAGCGGGTCTTCGACGATGCGATTGCCGCCGGCGTCACCGACTGCTTCCCGAAGGCCGAGCTCGAGGATCTGGAGCAGTACGTCGAGCAGTGGGAGCGTCGCGCCAACCGCCGCATGTCCGGCCACGTGCTGCTCGTCGAGGACAGCGATACCGCGGCCAATTTCTGCATCGAGGTGATGGAGGGGTTGGGGCTGCATGTCTCGCGCTTCCGCACGGCGGAAGAAGCCATCGCCTCGCTGGCGCGGGAGGACTACAAGATCGTCGTCACCGACTTCGTGCTCGAAGGGTTGCAGACCGGGCTGTCGGTGATCCGCGCCGTGCGTGCGCTGCCGGGGCGCAAGGGCGAACTGCCGATCCTCGCGCTGTCGTCGATCGACAGCGTGGCGCGTCGTGTCGACATCCTGCGTGCCGGCGCCAACGATTTCGTGACGAAGCCGGTGGTGGCGGAAGAGCTGGCCGCCCGCCTCGGCAACCTGCTGATGCTGCGCGAACTGTTCGACCAGCTGGCGGCGCAGCATGAGCTGGTCAAGGAAATGGCGCTGCGCGATGGCCTGACCTCGCTGCACAACCGCTACCACCTGATGGCGGAAATGCCGCGCCTGATCGACGAGGCGCATGCGAAGGCGATGCCGCTGACGCTGCTGGTGGTCGATATCGACCACTTCAAGAAGGTCAACGACCAGTACGGCCATTCGCGCGGCGATGCGGTGCTGGTGGCCGTGGCCGACATCCTGCGCGGCATCGTGCGTGGCCAGCAGGTGCTGGTGCGTTACGGCGGCGAGGAGTTCGTGCTGGCGCTGCCCGGTACCACGACCCTCCAGGCCGGCCTTGGTGCCGAACGCCTGCGCGAGAAGATCGCCGCGGCGAATCCGGACGGCATTCCGGTCACGGCCAGCTTCGGCATCGCCACGCTGAAGCCGGGCGAATGCTTCGACCAGCTCTTTTCCCGTGCCGACGCAGCGCTCTACGAAGCGAAGCGCGGCGGCCGCAACCAGGTGGTCAGCGGCTGATTTTTCCCTCCTTCCGGTTCCAGAAAAGATGACGCAAACGACGAAGCCCCTGGCCGGGGTGAAGGTGCTCGAACTGGGCACACTGATCGCGGGGCCCTTTGCCGCGCGGATCATGGCCGAGTTCGGTGCCGAGGTGATCAAGATCGAATCGCCCGATGGCGGCGACCCGCTGCGCCAGTGGCGCAAGCGCTACGAGGGCACCTCGCTGTGGTGGTACCTGCAGGCGCGCAACAAGAAATCGGTGACGGTGAACCTCAAGCACCCCGAGGGCGTGGCCATCGTGAAGGCGCTGGCCCGGGAGGCCGACATCGTCGTCGAGAACTTTCGCCCCGGCGTGCTGGAGAAGCTCGGGCTGGGCTGGGAGGCGCTTTCGGCGGAGAACCCCGGCCTTGTCATGCTGCGCCTTTCCGGTTTTGGGCAGACGGGGCCGATGGCGGCGCAGCCGGGCTTCGGTGCCATCGGCGAATCGATGGGGGGGCTGCGCTACGTGACCGGCTTTCCCGACCGGCCGCCGGTGAAGACGGGCATCTCGATCGGCGACTCGATCGCCGCGCTGTGGGGCGCGCTCGGCGCGATGATGGCGCTGCGCCACCGGGAGGTGAATGGCGGCCAGGGGCAGGTGGTCGATGTCGCCCTCTATGAAGCGGTGTTCGCGATGATGGAATCGCTGGTGCCGGAGTTCGACGTCTTCGGCTTCGTGCGCGAGCGCACCGGCAACATCATGCCCGGCATCACGCCGTCGAACACGCACACGACGAAGGACGGCAGGCATGTCGCCATCGGTGCCAACGGCGATGCGATCTTCCGTCGCCTGCTGCTGGCGATGGGGCGGGCCGACCTCGCCGACGATCCGTCGCTGGCCGACAACGCCGGCCGCGATGCGCGGCGCGATGAACTCTATGCGCTGATCGATGCCTGGGTGGCGCAGCACGACGAAGCCGAGGTGCTGCAGGTGCTGGCCGCGGCCGAGGTGCCCGCCTCGCGCATCTATTCGGTGGCCGACATGTTTGCCGACCCGCAGTTCCTCGCGCGCGAGATGCTGCAGACGGTGACCCTGCCGGATGGCCGTGCCTGCCGCCAGCCGGGCATCGTGCCGAAGCTTTCGGCAACGCCGGGCAGTACGGCGTGGATCGGCCCGGCGCTCGGCGCGCACACCGACGAGGTGCTGGCGATGCTCGGCTATGACGCGGCCCGTATCGCCGCGCTGCGCGCCGATGGCGCGATCTGATCAGCGGGACACGGGCGGGGAGCCCCTCGCGGCCAGCGTGCGCTCGTAGATCGGCAGTACCTCGGGCAGATGGCGCTCGATCTCGGCGATGCGGTTGTTGCCGGAGGGGTGGGTCGAGAACCACGGTAGCGGCTCGCCCTTGCTGGCCGCCATCATCTTCTGCCAGAGCGTGACGCCTGCGCGCGGGTCATGTCCGCCGCGGGCGGCGAGTTCCATGCCGATCACGTCGGCCTCGCTCTCGTCATCACGCGAGAACTTCAGGGTCAGCATGTTGCCGCCGAAGCGGAAGGCGTCGGTGTAGCGGCCGCCGCCGACGAATTCGCCGAGCAGCACGGCGCCGAGCGAGGTGAGCTGCGATTTCGCGATGCGTTCGCGCGCATGCTCGCGCAGGGCGTGGGCGATCTCGTGCCCCATCACCGCCGCGATTTCGTCGTCGGTCAGCTTGAGGCCGTCGACGAGACCGGTATAGAAGGCGATCTTGCCGCCGGGCATGCAGAAGGCGTTGATCTGCTTCGAGCCGATCAGGTTGATCTCCCACTGCCAGCGTGCGGCGCGGGCATTGAAGGGCCTGACGTGCGGAATCAACTGGTCGGCGATGCGGCGCAGGCGCTGCACCTGCGGGTCGTCCGCCGGTGCCAGCGCCCGTTTCGAGGCCGCCTGGCGCAGCAGGGCCTGGTATTCCTGCGTCGCGGAGTTCTCGATCTGCTCGGCCGGCACCAGGTTGCGCAGGGCCGACGGCTTGCCGACATCGACGCCCTCGGCCCGCGCGGGCAGGGCGGGGGTCGATGCAACGAGCGCGGCGAGCAGGAGCGGCAGCAGGGCGCGGCGTGGCGTTGGCAGGCACAGGGTCGGGTGCATGGGGGTGTGGTCTCTGGTCAGCGCGGAAGGCGGAGGGTACAGTAACACAAGCGAATATTCACCGACAGGACACCGGCGACTGCCATGAATCAACTCGATACCCTGCGCGACGACATCCGCCAGTTCGTCAGCGAACGTGGCTGGGATCGGCATCACAATCCGAAGAACCTGTCGATGGCGCTGGCGGTCGAAGCAGCAGAGGTCCTCGAGCATTTCCAGTGGTGTTCGGAAGCCGAGAGCTTCGCGCTCACGCCGGAAAAGCGTCGCGAAGTCGCGCATGAACTCTGCGATGTCCTGATGGGGGTCATCCGCGTCGCCGACCTGCTCGACATCGACCTGCCGTCGGCCTTCGCCGAGAAGATGGCGCTGAACCGCGCCAAGTATCCGCCCGAGAAGGTGCAGGGGCGGGCCGTGAAATATACCGACCTGTAGAGAGACCGCATTGCGCCTGCTGCCCAAGATCGTGCTGGCTGTCGTGCTGCCGGTGATGGCCGGTGCCGGGGCGGTGCTTTACGTTTTTGCCGGCAGCTGGCAGCAGACCCTGGAACGTGAGCTGGTCGAGTCGGCACGCCGCGAACTGGTCGCGCGGGTCGACACCGTGCCGGCGGGGCTGCAGGCGGGACGCGACACGCTGCGCCTGCTGGCGCGTACGCCGCTGCTCGCGACCGGCAATGTGCCGGCCATCCGCCGCGTGCTGCGCGAGTGGGGCGGCCTGAGCGCAGATTTCGAAGGCTTCAGTTTCGTGGATGGCGACGGGTGGGTATATCCCCCCGAGGGCGATCGGGTCTCCGTGCGCGATCGTTCCTACTACCCGAAACTGGCGGCCGGTGAGGAAGTGCTCGCGCAACCCCTGATCAGCCGGCTCAGCGGCCAGCCGGTGCTGCTCATCACCGTGCCCGTCCGGGACGATGCCGGCAAGCTGGTCGGCACGCTGGGTGGCACCATCCTGCTCAATCGTTTCTTCGCGCGCACCGTGTCCGACGCGCGCGTCCAGACCGGCCATTTCCTGCTCCTCGACAGCAGGAACCGACTGCTGGCCGGTGGACTCGACGGCGAGGGCGATTCGCTGCGTGTTCCCGATGTGACCCGCGAGCCGGTGACCCTGGCGGTTATCGATGCCATTGCCGGCGCCCTGCGCGACGAGGAACTGAATGCCGAGCTCGTCGTGCGGGTCGGCGAGGATGTAATGCGCGTCCTGCATGCGCCGGTGCCGGCGGTGTCCTGGCGCCTTGTCTATGCGCAGCCCGAGTCGAGCCTGCTGGCGCCGCTGGTCGAGGCCCGCCGGCTGGCGTGGCAGGTGATCGCCGGGGCGGCGCTGGCGGCGCTGATCGTCGGCTGGCTGCTCTTCCGGCTGATCGTGCGGCCGCTGCGGACGCTGGCCGATGCGCAGGCGCTGGTTCAGCGCGGCGATCTCGCGGCACGGGCCACGATTGCCGGCAGCGACGAACTCGCCGAGTTGGGCGAGAGCTTCAACCGCATGGCGGAATCGCTGCAGCGCTCCGAAGGCATGTTCCGCTCGGTATTCGAGGCAGCGCCCTACGCCGTGACGCTGACCCGCCTGTCCGACGGAACCTTCCTTGACGTGAATCCGGCCTACGAGCACTCGACGGGCAGAAGCCGGGACGAGGTCATTGGCCGCGCGGTGACAGAGATCGGCTCCTTGAACGATGCCCAGTTGATGAAACAGCTGGCGCAGCGCCTGCTGGAGAAGGGGCGTCTGGACAACATCGAAATGCGCAGCCTCGATCCTGACGGGCAGGAACGCTGGACATTGTTTTCGAGTTCGCTCGTCTCGCTGGACGGTGAACCGGTGGCACTATCGATGAGTGTCATCATCACGCAGCAGAAGCTCACCGAGCAGGCGCTGCGTGACAGCGAGGCCGGATTCACCGCCCTGTTCGACCTGGCGCCCATTCCGTTTGCGTATGCGCAGGATGCCGACGGTTATCGCGGCACGCACTGGAACGAGGCCTGGTACAAGGCCTTTGGCTATCTGCCTGCCGAAGCGGAAAATTTCAGTGGCGCGGATTTCGGGCTCTGGGTGGATGCGCAGGATCGCCAGACGTACCTGAATGCGGCGCTCGACGAGGGCGGTGTCGCAGGACTTTCCGTCCTGATGCGCCGGAAGAATGGCGATGTGCGACAGATCGAACTCCATGGGCGTTTCATCAGTGTCGGCAGGCGGCGCCTGCTGATGACGGCCTATCTCGACGTGACCGATGCCCGGCGCGCGGAAGCGGCCTTGAGGGCGCGCGAGATGTGGCTGCGCAGCCTGTTCGAAGTGTCGCCGGTGGCGGTGCTGGTGATCGACCTGCAGGGGAACATCCGCGAGTGCAATCAGCGTTTCGCCGACATGCTGCAGCATGTCCAGCAGGATCTGGTCGGCCGTTGCTATTTCGATTTTGTGCACCCCAGCCAACAGGCGCTGGCCCGTCGCGGGGTCGGCAGCATGCTGACCGATCCGTCGGTAGAGGTTTTTTCGGCCGAGCGGACCTACCTGCGCAAGGATGGTTCGGGCCTGCTCGGCCTGCTCTCGGCGCGCCGCCTGCCGGGGCAGAGCGGCGGGGAGGACGTGATTCTCGCGATCATCAGCGACATCTCCGAACTGCGCCATGCCGAGGCGCAGCGGATCGAGAGCGAGACGAAGCTGCAGGCGGTGTTCAATGCTTCTCCGGTGGCGATGATCGTTTCGGATGTGCGGCGCAACTATGCCTCGGTCGCGGCCAACGATGCCTGGGAGCGCCAGTTCCTGCGGCGGCGGGAGCAGGTGATGGGCATGACCGGCGCCGAGATGGGCCTGTGGGCCTCGATTCCGGAGCGCGACGAAGTGCTGGCGAGGATTGCAAGCGAGGGCAGCATCAGTGGCTTCGAGACGCGCCTGGTACGTGGCGACGGTGTCGAGTTGCTCTGCCGCGTGTCGGCGCGCAAGGTGCTGGCCGGCGATGCGGAACTGCTGGTGATGGTGCAGGAGGATGTCAGCGCGTTGCGCAAGACGGAGGCGTCGTTGCAGACCGCGAACCGCGAACTTGGGCGCCAGCTGGCGCTCGCCGATGCGGTGGCGCGTGCGCAGTCGAACTTCATCGCCGATGCCGCGGCGACGGGGGCCTTCGAGTCGCTGCTGGCGGATCTGCTCCGGCTGGCGGAGAGCGAATACGGGTTCATCGGTGAAATCCTGCAGGATGCCGCGGGTCAGCCGTACCTGAAGACCCATGCCATTACCAACCTTGCGTGGGACGACGCGTCGCGGCGCTACTACGACGAACACGCGGCTCAGGGGCTCGAGTTCCACAACCTGAAGACGCTCTTCGGGGCGGCGATCGTCAGCGGCGAGCCGGTGATCGCCAATGACCCGCCGAATGATCCGCGGCGTGGCGGCCTGCCGCCGGGGCACCCGGCGATGACGGCGTTCCTCGGCTTGCCGATCCGCGTAGGCGGTCAGCTGGTGGCCATGGCCGGTGTCGCCAATCGGAATGGTGGCTATGATTTTGCGCTGGTGAGCTGGCTGCAGCCGCTGCTGCTGACCATCGGGCAGATGGTAGAGGCACGGCGCGCGACCCTCGCCCGGCTGGACGCGGAGGCGGCGCTGCGCGAGCTGAACGAGGCGCTGGACGGACGCGTGCGAGAACGGACCGTGGCGCTGGCGCGGACCAACGAGGAGCTGAGCAATGCACTCGATACGCTGCAGCGCGCCCAGGGCGACCTGGTGCGCTCGGAGAAGCTGGCGGCGCTCGGGGCGCTGGTGGCCGGGGTGGCGCACGAACTCAACACGCCGATCGGCAACAGTGTGACGGTGGCCAGTACGCTGGTCGATAACTCGGAGAGTTTCGCCTCGGAACTGCACAAGGGCCTCAAGCGCTCGACGCTCAACAATTATGTGGACAGTTCGCGGCGGGCCGCCGAACTCCTGCTCGCCAACCTGCAGCGGGCGGCCGGCCTGGTCAGCAGCTTCAAGCAGGTGGCAGTCGACCAGACCTCCGAGCAGCGCCGCCGCTTCGAGGTGGCTGAGGTGGTCAACGAGATCATGGCGATGCTGCATCCGCAGTTGCGCAAGCTGCCGATCGAGATCCTCCGCGACATCGTGCCCGGGCTGGTGCTTGACAGTTATCCCGGTCCCTTCGGACAGGTGATCGCCAACCTCGTTAACAACGCGACCCTGCACGCCTTTACCGACGGGCGTGAACGCGGCGTCATCCGGATCGGGGCGCACGCCCTTTCAGACGGTGTCGAGGTGGTGGTGTCCGACGATGGTGTCGGCATTCCTCCCGACCACATGGACCGCATCTTCGATCCGTTCTTCACGACGCGGCTCGGGCAGGGGGGCTCCGGGCTGGGTCTCAACATCGTCTATAACATCGTCACCGGCATGCTCGGCGGCCGCATCCGCGTCGACAGCAAGCCCGGCGAAGGCGCTGCCTTCATCGTCACCCTGCCGCTCGCGGCGCCGCTGCGCGACGTTTCCTGAGTCGCTGCCGCTCGCCGCTGCAAGGCCGCTGTCGCAACCCCCACGCCCTTGCGCCTGCCGCCTTCTGGATGGGCGCGCAGTCCGTTGGTCCCATGCCCGAACGCCACGGGTCCGTTCCGGAGTCGTGCTTCCCCGGCTTTGTTAAATGCAAAAAAATGATATAAAATGAAACTCATGGAGGGAGGTTTCAATTCTGGAACTCCCGTCTGCCATGGCTGGAAGGGTAAATGGAGCAGGTTCGCAGCAGTTCAGGCGTGGCCGCACCCGCTGTGGCTTCCCCGGCCGGGAGTGCCGAGGGATCGCTTGCAGCGCACCATGACGCCCCCATGCATGCAAGGAGCTTGATTTGATCCGGGTACCTGCATCACTGGTGACTGTCGGCAAGCGCTTCCGCTACGACATCTTCGACGAGAACGGGCAACTGCTGCTGATGCGCGGCATGCTGGTTGCGTCGGAGCCGCAGGCGGCGATCATCAAGCGTCAGGGATTCCGCAAACCGGCGAAAGCCAGGGCGGTATCGAATTTCGGCGCCATCTCATGGATCTCCGACCGGCTGACGGTCATGGAGGAAGACATCCTCGAGCAGCGTGACGGGGGTGTCTGGAAGAAGCGCATCGAAAACCTCGTCAAGGATTTTGTCGACATCGTCGATGCGGAGCCGGACGCCGCGTTTGCGAATCTCCACCTCGAGACCCGCCATTCCTACTTCGTCGTGCATTCGATGATGGCCGCCGTGGTTTGCGCACGCCTCGCGCTGGCTCGCGGCTACAGCGAGCAGGCGCGTGCCCGGCTGATCTCCGCCGCCCTCACGCATGATTTCGGAATCATCGAACTGCAGCGACAGATCAGTCACGACAGCGGACTGACCCCGGCACAGACGGCGCGCATCCGGCAGCACGGCAGCGAGAGCGTCAGGATGCTGCGCAAGTTCGGTATCGATGATCCGGTCTGGCTCAACGCGATCGAGGATCACCACGAATACCTCGACGGTAGCGGCTATGCCGGCAAGCAGGAGGCGGACATTGCCGAGCCGGCACGGATCCTGGCGATCGCCGACGCGATCAGCGCCATGCTGCGGCCGCGCCCCTATCGCGAACGGATCTTTGCCAGCCAGGCACTTGAGCGCCTGTTCGTCGACGATTTCCAGCGTTACGACCGTTCGATCCTGGAGGCGCTGTTCTGGGATCTGGGCTTCTACCCGCCGGGCAGTCTCGTTCGCCTCGCCAGCCGCGAACTGGGGGTTGCCGTCCGGAATACGCCGGGCCTGCTCGACAGCCCGGTCGTCGCGATACTGACCGATCCGGACGGGCATCCGCTGCTGGCACCGGTTCTGCGTGACGCGCATAACCCGGACTACGCGATCGTCGAGGCGCTGGATCCTTCACTGGCCAATCGTGTCGGCCGGGTCATCGAGGATTGCTGGTCCACTCCGGGAATGTCTGCCGGGCGTCAGACGAAGATCGCGTGAGCGAGCGTGCGTACGGCGATGCCAACGCAGGCGCCGAGCGCCGCCGGTTTCCAGACGGCGGCAACGCGCTTCCCGGCGGAGACCAGCACGGCAACGCCGGGGATGTCGAAGGGATGAATCAGGAAGCCGGCACTGGCGTTGAGCAGCTCGGCACTCATCTGTCCGGCGCGGCGCATGTCATCGACCACGCCCATCATCGCAGTGCCGCCGGCGAGGTATTTCGTGAGCGCCGGCAGGATCAGGAGCGGGTCGATATGCGCCAGCGCGAGCACTGGCGTGAGCATTTGCGTCAGGGCATCGATGGCACCGAAGCGCTTCAGTGCCGTGACGGCGACCAGCGACAGCACCAGCATCGGAATGGCGCCCACCGCGATCTTGAACGCCTCGGCGCCGGCATGGTTGATGACGTCCAGCACGCCCTTGGCACTTTCGGCGCTGCGGTGGTGCAGCGTCTCGTCGAGCGGCCCTTCCTGCTGCGACAGGCGGTGCCCGAAGACGTAGTAGGTGGCCGCTGCCGCGCACAGGCCGCCGATCACTGAAAACACGAGCGTCGGCATGAAATCGAGTCCCATCGTCATCATCGGCAGCGCCGCGTTGGCCTGCGCCATGGCGAACACCATCGCCAGCGTCGCGGCGAGATGGCGATCGGAGGTGCCGCGCTGCTCCATCATGGCGAGCGTGGCGATCGGTGCCGCGAAGCTGACGAAATTGATCTGCAGTGCCGCGAACACGCCGAGGCCGGTGAGGCCGAAAGGCTTGAGCAGCGGCGCGATGCGCGTGACCAGCCAGTCCAGCGCGTTGCGCGCTTCGAGCAGGCGCATCAGCGACAGCATCACGACCATCACCGGCAGCAGCACGAACAGGGAGAGCTCGACCGCCGAGCGGCCGGCCTTGAGGATGATGTCGATCAGGATGTCCATGACGGCAATGATTATCCGAAGAGGGGCAGCAGCACCGGTAGCAGCACGGCCGTAAGCAACCCGTTCATGCCCATCGCCAGCGCCGAGAAGGCGCCGGCCTGCTCGCTTTCCTGGAAGGCGCGGGCGGTGCCGATGCCGTGTGCGGTGACGCCGGTGGCGAAGCCGCGGATCGCCGGGTCGCGCACGCCGAGCACGTCGAACAGGTAGCGGCCGGCGACGGCGCCGAGGATGCCGGTGGTGATGACCAGCACGGCGGTGAGCGAGGGCAGGCCGCCGATGCGTTCGGCGATGCCCATGGCGATCGGCGTGGTGACCGACTTCGGCGCGAGCGACAGTTGCGTCGCCACGCTGGCACCCATCAGCCGCGCCACGAGCAGGGCCGAGAAGGCCGCGGTCAGGCTGCCGGCGACGAGGCCGACGACGATCGGCACCAGCATCGCCTTCACGCGCCGGAAGTGGGTGTAGAGCGGGATGGCGAGCGCCACCGTGGCCGGGCCGAGCAGGAAGTGCACGAACTGGGCGCCGTCGAAATAGGTCTGGTAGGGTGTGCCGGTGGCGAGGAGCAGCGCCACCAGCGCCGTCACCGCGATCAATACGGGGTTGGCGAGCGGCGAGCCGCCGCAGCGCTTGTTGACCCACACGGCCGCCTGATAGGCGATCAGCGTCAGCGTCAGCCCGAGCAGTGGCGACGCGGAAAGGTAGACCCAGAGGTCGGTGATGCGCGGGTTCATCGTGCGCTCCCGGTTTCTGCAGGTTTGCGCACCAGCGCCTTCATCACCAGTGCAGTCACGGCCATCGAGACGAAGGTGCTGACGATCAGCGCGGCGAGCAGGGCCGGCCATTCGTCGGCCACGCGCGCGAGGTGCACGACGATGCCGACACCGGCCGGCACGAACAGCAGCGAGAGATGCGAGAGCAGCGTCTGTGCGGTCGTCTGCAGCGATGCATCCGGGCCCTTGCGCAGCGACAGCGCCACGAACAGCAGCGCCATGCCGATCACCGGGCCGGGAACGGGCAGGTCGAGCCCGCGGGCGATGACTTCGCCGATGAGCTGGAAGATCAGCAACTGGGTGAGCGCAGCAATCATGACTTCTCTCCTTGAAGGAAAAACGGCACCGGGGACTGACCCGCGGTGCCGTTTCTCGCAAGCCGCACCCCTGCGGGTGCGGGGGCGTTCTTAGGCCATTGCCTCGTACAGCGGCAGGGTCAGGAACTCCGGGTACTCCGGCGTCAGGCTCATCTTGTCGAAGATGACCGCAGCCTGGTCGTAGGTGGCGGTGTCCTCGCCCTGGGCGGTGACGGTGGCCTTCACCTTTGCCAGTTCCTCGGCGATCATCGGGCGCACCATCTCGACGGTGACCTTGCGGCCGTCGTCGAGCACGCCCTTCGGCGAGACGACCCACTGCCACACCTGCGAACGGGAGATTTCGGCGGTGGCCGCATCTTCCATCAGGTTGTGAATCGGCACGCAGCCGTTGCCGGCCAGCCAGCTGCCGAGGTAATGGATGCCGACGTTGATGTTGTTGCGCAGGCCGGCTTCGGTGATCGGGGTGGTCGGCTGGAAGTCGAGCCACTGGGCCGGGCCGAAGCTGCCCGACACCTGCTTCTCGAACTGGTTCGGCTTGTCGCCGAGCACCTTGACGAATTCTTCCATGGCGATCGGCACGAGGCCCGGGTGAGCCACCCAGCCGCCGTCGAAACCGTCGTTGGCGTCACGGGTCTTGTCGTGGCGGATGCCGGCCAGCGCCTTCTCGTTGGCGACCGGGTCGTTCTTGATCGGGATCAGGGCCGACATGCCGCCCATGGCCGGGGCGCCGCGCTTGTGGCAGGCCTGCACCAGCGCCAGCGCGTAACCGCGCATGAAGGGCACTTCCATCGTGATCGCGCCGCGCTGGGCGAGGCAGAAATCCTTGTTCTTCTTGAACTTCTTGATGCACGAGAAGATGTAGTCCCAGCGGCCGGCATTGAGGCCGGCGGAGTGGTTGCGCAGTTCGTAGAGGATCTCTTCCATCTCGAAGGTGGCGAGGATGGTCTCGACCAGCACGGTGGCCTTGATCGTGCCCTGCGCCATGCCGATGTGTTCCTGGGCCATGACGAAGATGTCGTTCCACAGGCGGGCTTCCAGATGGCTTTCCATCTTCGGCAGGTAGTAGAACGGGCCGGCGCCGCGCGCCACCTGCTCCTTGGCGTTGTGGAAGAAGACCAGGCCGAAGTCGAAGATGCCGCCGGAGACGCGCTGGCCGTCAACGGTGACGTGCTTCTCGTCGAGGTGCCAGCCGCGCGGACGGATCTGCAGCGTGGCGATCTTGTCGTTGAGCTTGTATTCCTTGCCGGCTTCGTTCTTGAACGAGAGTTCGCGGCGGATGGCCTTGTACAGGTTCACCTGGCCCTGGATCTGGTTGTCCCAGTTCGGGCTGTTGGAATCCTCGAAGTCGGTCATGTACGAATCGGCGCCCGAGTTGAAGGCGTTGATGATCATCTTGGCCTCGACCGGGCCGGTGATCTCGACGCGACGGCACTGCAGTGCAGCCGGCACCGGCGCGACCTTCCAGTCGCCTTCGCGGATGGCCTTGGTCTCCGGCAGGAAGTCCGGCATCTCGCCGGCATCGATGCGCGCCTGGCGGGCAACGCGGGCCTTCAGCAGTTCCTGGCGACGGGCCTCGAAGGCGCGGTGCAGCTTGGCAACGAAGGCCAGTGCGTCGTGCGAGAGGATGCTTTCGTACTCGGGCTTGATCGGGGCAGTGATCTGCACGCCGGCGGGGAGGTTCAGGGCCATGGTTGCTCCTTGCGGTTAAGTTAAAGGTAGGTCTTGTAAAAATAGATCAGGGTCAGCGCGCTGCCCACGGTGACGACGAGGCGGCGCAGCCAGACTGCCGGCAGGCGGCGGGCGAAGGCCGCGCCGGCGTAGCCGCCGATCATGGCGGTGACGAGCATCGTCAGCGTATGCGGCCAGCTGACGGCGCCGGCGATGATGAAGGTGGCGGCAGCGACGGTGTAGTTCACCGCCGAGGCCACGTTCTTCAGCGCGTTCAGTTCCTGCATGTCCTTGAAGCCCTGGATCGAGAGCGCGGCGAGCGTGAGGATGCCGAGGCCGGCGCCGAAGAAGCCGCCGTAGATGGCGACGATCAGCTGGAAGGCAGCGCCGCCGATGCTGCCCGGCTCGCTCGACTGCGCAGCGCCGAGCTTGCCCTTGACCCAGCCGACGATGCGCTGCACCTGGCCGGAGAAGGCGAAGAGGGCGGTGGCGACGAGCAGCAGCCAGGGAATCAGTTTCGAGAAGGCAGCGTTCGAGGTGGCCAGCAGGAGCAGCCCGCCGCAGATGCCGCCGATGAAGGAGACACCGATCAGGATGAGTGCCCACTTCTTGTGCTGCATCACTTCCCGGCGATAGGCCCAGGCGCTGGAGAGGCTGGCCGGCCACAGGGCGACGGTGTTGCTGGCGTTGGCCGTCACTGGCGGCACGCCGGCCGCCAACAGGGCCGGGAAGGAAAAGAAGGTGCCGCCGCCGGCGATCGCGTTCATGCCGCCGGCAAGGAAGGCGCCGGCAGCGATGAGGGCGAAACTGGCAATCTGGGAGGTATCCATGGCGGAAAAATCGGCACTGGGTCTTGTATAGGACTGAAGTGTATTGATTAAGTAGTGTGATGTTAATACCGAAAAAATCGCTTTTATCTTTTACAAAATGTATAAAATCAGTGCATGGACAGCTTCAAACAGATCACCGCCTTCGTCGCCACTGCGACGCGCGGCAGCCTCTCGGCCGCGGCACGTGCCGAGGGTGTGACGCCGGCCATTGTCGGTCGGCGGCTCGATGCGCTGGAGGAACGGCTCGGCGTCAGGCTGATGCTGCGCACGACGCGCAAGCTGACCCTGACCTTCGAGGGGCAGGCCTTCCTTGAGGATTGCCAGCGCATCCTCAACGACATGGCCAATGCCGAGGCGGCGGTGTCGCTCGGCGGCGTTCGGGCGAGCGGCCACCTGCGCGTGTCGGCGCCGGCCGGCTTCGGGCGCCGGCATGTCGCGCCCCATGTCGGCACCTACATGCAGGCCAACCCCGAGGTGACGGTGAACCTCGATCTCTCCGACCGCATCGTCGATATCGTCAACGAAGGCATCGACTGCGCGATTCGCATCGGCGAACTCGCCGATTCGTCGATGGTGAGCGTGCGGCTTGGGGAAATGCGGCGCATGGTGGTGGCGAGTCCGGCCTATCTGGTCGAACACGGTGTGCCGAAGTCACCCGCCGATCTGGCGCAGCACAACTGCCTGTCGCTCGGCCAGCAGCGTGGCTGGCTGTTCCGCGACCCGGCGAGTGGCGCGATCGACACCTGGAAGGTGAGTGGTCGCTTCGAGTGCAACGACGGTGCCGTGCTGCACGAGTGGGCGCTGGCCGGTCGCGGCTTGGCCTGGCGCTCGCTGTGGGAAGTGGGGCAGCACCTCAAGGAAGGTACGCTGGTGTCGGTCCTCGATGCGTATCAGGCGGCGCCGATCGGCATCTACGCGGTGTTCCCGCAGCGCCGGCATCTGCCGCTGCGTGTACGATTGTTCATCGATCTGCTCAAGGAAACCTACGGGCGGCCGGAATATTGGGAACTGACGTGATCCCGGGTGTCGAACAGGAGAAGGAGTGAACATGGAAAACCATCGTTTGCACTGGCGGCTGCCGCAATGGGTGGCCTTCCTGCGCGACAAGGACATTCCGATCATGCCCCGCTCGAAGGCGCAGATCGAGGTGCTCGATGCGGACGCCGTCTCGCCGAAGGAACTTGCGCAGATCGTCATGCAGGACCCGTTCCTGGCGCTGCGCCTGCTGCGCCGCGCGGAAAAGCATCGCAGCCAGACGCTGGGGCACGACACGACGACGATTCTCGGGGCCGTGCAGCAGGTCGGCGTGCGCGGCATGCGCTATGCCGCAGCCGACAGCCCGCTCTGCGACGATGCCAACCTTGGCCTGCAGGGCTGCGAGGCGCGGGCCGTGCTGTCGGCATCGATCGCGCTGCACTGGGCGGCGCATCGTGCCGACATTTCGCCGGAAGAGGTGGCGCTCGCCGCCCTGCTCGGTGAAATGGGCGAGCTGATGCTGTGGGCCTTCTTCCCGGAACTGCCGCAACGCGCGCTCGAGGAACTGAAGAGTGGCCGTGCGACGCGCAACGTGCAGGCGCAGCAGCAGGTTGCCGGCTTTACGTTCAAGCAGCTGTCGGTCAGTCTGATCGAAACCTGGGCCCTGCCGCCGCTGATCATGCAGCTGGTGAAAGGGGCGGATACGCCGCGCGCCAATATCGCCCGCATTGCTTCCGATGCGGCCCGCCACCTGCAGGCCAATCCGCGGAATCCGGCCCTGCCGTCGGATGTTGTGGCGGTGCGTGCCTTCCTGCCGCACGTCTCGTGGGAGGCGCTGCTCGCGACCCTGCCGATCGACGACGACTATCGCGAAGCCGTCTTCGCGATAGTCACTGGTAGCGGTGAGGATGTGCCTGACGATTACTGAGTACCCGGGGAAAACAAAAGGCCGCCCGAGGGCGGCCTTTTTTGCCGAAGCGGCGCGGCTTAGTGGAACTGCTCTTCTTCGGTCGAGCCGGTGAGGGCCTTGACCGACGACGTACCGCCCTGGATGACGGTGGTGACGTCGTCGAAGTAGCCGGTACCGACTTCCTGCTGGTGCGAGACGAAGGTGTAGCCCTGTTCGCGAGCGGCGAATTCCGGTTCCTGGACCATTTCAACGTAGTGCTTCATGCCTTCGCCGCCAGCGTAGGCCTTGGCGAACTGGAAGGTGTTGTACCAGTTGATGTGGATGCCGGCCAGCGTGATGAACTGGTACTTGTAGCCCAGTGCCGACAGTTCTTCCTGGAAGGAAGCGATCTGCTTGTCGTTGAGGTTCTTCTTCCAGTTGAACGACGGCGAGCAGTTGTACGACAGCAGCTTGCCCGGGTTGGCGGCGAGCACGGCCTGCGCGAATTCACGCGCGAAGCCGATATCCGGCACGCCGGTTTCGCACCAGACGAGGTCAGCGTACGGGGCGTAGGCGACGCCGCGCGAGATGGCCTGCTCGAGGCCGTTCTTGACGCGGTAGAAGCCTTCCTGGGTGCGCTCGCCGGTGCAGAACGGCTTGTCGTTGGCGTCGTGGTCCGAGGTCAGCAGGTTGGCGGCCTCGGCATCGGTACGGGCCAGGATCAGGGTCGGCACGCCCAGCACGTCGGAGGCGAAACGGGCCGAGATCAGCTTCTCGATGGCTTCCTGGGTCGGGACGAGCACCTTGCCACCCATGTGGCCGCACTTCTTGGCGGCAGCCAGCTGGTCTTCGAAGTGCACCCCGGCGGCGCCGGCGGTGATCATGTTCTTCATCAGTTCGAAGGCGTTCAGCACGCCGCCGAAGCCGGCTTCCGCGTCGGCAACGATCGGCAGGAAGTAGTCGATGAATTCCTTGTCGCCTTCGTTGACGCCGCGCGACCACTGGATTTCGTCAGCGCGCTTGAAGGTGTTGTTGATGCGGCGAACCATCGTCGGGACGGAGTCGTAGGCGTACAGCGACTGGTCCGGGTACATGGTTTCCGAGGTGTTGCCGTCGGCGGCGACCTGCCAGCCCGACAGATAGACGGCTTCGAGGCCAGCCTTGGCCTGCTGCATCGCCTGGCCGGCGGTGATCGCGCCGAAGGCGTTCACGTAGCCCTTCTTGGCGCCACCGTTGACCTTGGCCCACAGCTTGTTGGCGCCGTTCTTGGCCAGCGTGTATTCGATCTGCTGGTGGCCCTGCAGGCGGACGACGTCAGCGGCGGAGTAGTTGCGCTTGACGCCCTTCCAGCGGGGGTTGGTGGCCCAGTCTTTTTCCAGGGCGGCGATGCGTTGTTCGCGAGTGCTCATGGTCTGTCCTCGATAAGGGTTGCGGGTTGCGAAATCGGAGCTTCCGGTGCGGCCCTGCGACCGCGTTCGTTCCTTCAGCCGATGGGAGGAGTATAGAGAGGAATGGGTGTTAAGACAAGTGTCTTATATAAGACATAAGATCTTTATTTGTGCTTTGCCTATCAATGGCTTGGCGTTTGTGTTTTGCATCGCGAAACGTTTGTCGTGGGATGAAACGTTTCCCGGCGCGTGTCTGCATCGAATTGTGTCCGGATTGTTCCGCCTCAATTTCCTGAACGGGCGGTCGTTGTTACAATCAGGCAGAAACGATGACGACAGTCGCCCGTTCCGGATCATGGGGCGACACCTAACTACATTATGGCGGGAGGGGATATGAGCGGCTTCTGGGCGTTTTACGATTGGTTTGAACGCACCTGCTGGGGCAGCCTGTCGCGCAAGCTGTCGAGCTTCCTGATGCTGTTCTTCATCGATGTCGCCTATCTCGGCATCTATATGAGCCAGAAGGGGGCTGTTCGGGAGTCGCTCACGAAGTCGGGCGCCAATGCGGAAACGATCTCCGCGGTGGACGCCGTCTTCGATCATGGGCTTGTTTTCATGCTGGTGCTGACGGCGTTCGCGCTCGCATGGAACATCGGCCAAATTCTCTATATCCGTTACCTGATCGTGCGCCCCGTACGTGTCATCACCCGCATCTTCAACGAGACCGCGCGTGGCGAGGGCGATTTTTCCTCCGACCTACCGATCTTCGGCCATGATGAATTGCGCGATCTCGCCGAGGCCTATAACCGCTTCGCCGACAAGATGCGCCAGATCATCCAGGAGGTTCGCAAGGCCAGCGTTTCGATCGCACGCGAGGCCGTCGTCGTACGCAAGAATGTCGGTGAAACCTCGGCCAAGGCAGCCAAGCAGGGGCAGATCACCGAATCCGTGTTCACGGCCAGCAATGAGGCGACGCAGGCGATCCAGGACGTCTCGGGCGCGACGGACATGATTGCCCATTCGACCGACAACAACCTGGCGACGGCACGCAACTCCCTTGGCGAAATGCTGGAGATCGTCACCAAGGTCCAATCGGTCAGCGAGAAGCTCTACCGCTTCAACGATACGGTCGGCAACCTCAGCAAGCGCTCTGACAGCATCCGTCAGGTGGCGGCCCTGATCAAGGATATCGCCGACCAGACCAACCTGCTGGCGCTGAATGCCGCGATCGAGGCCGCGCGCGCCGGTGAGGCCGGCCGCGGTTTCGCCGTCGTCGCCGATGAGGTGCGCAAGCTCGCCGAACGCGTCAATGTGGCGACGACCGAGATCACCGACAACATCACCGGCATGATCACGCTGGTGCGCGAGACGCAGGACGAAAATGAGGTGATCAATGCCGACATCACGACCACCCGTGATGTGGTCGAGCGTTCCTCCGGCCAGTTCCGCCAGATGGTGGACGACTTCGAGCGGACCAGCGAGCAGCTGACCCAGATCGCGGCGGCGATGGAACAACTCACGGCAACGAATGCGCAGGTGCACGACAACGTGACCGAGATTCATGCGCTGTCGAATGATGTGGCACAGAACATGTCGGGGTCGCAGCAGTCGACCGTCGATCTGTCGCAGGCGACGGAATCGGTCCAGGAGCTGGTCTCCCGCTTCAAGATCGGACGCGGGGCGTTCGACCACAACGTCGACGAGGGACATGTGTTCCGCGACGCCGTCCAGGCGCGGATGGAGGAAATGAAGCGCCGTGGCGTCAACATCTGGGACCAGAACTACGCGCAGATCCCGGGCACGAACCCGCAGAAGTTCAGCGTCAGCTACATCGCTGAATTCGAGCGCGAGATCCAGCCGATCCTGGAAGCGGAAGTGGCGAAGATGAAGGGCGGCATCTACTGCATCATCATCGACAACCGCGGCTACAGCGCGCTGCACAACCTGAAGTTCTCGAAGCCGCTGACCGGCGACTACCAGACCGACTTCGTCGGCAATCGTACCCGCCGGATCTGGACCGATCCGACCGGCCAGCGCGCGGCGAAGAACACGGAGCCCCTGCTGCTGCAGACCTACGCACGGGATACCGGGGAGATCCTCTCCGAGATGAACATGCCCATCGTGGTGGAAGGGCGCATCTGGGGGAATATCCGGATCGGCATCGACAGCAAGGTGCTGCTGGAGCAGTAGCCGTCCAGGCGGCAATGAACAACGGCGCCCGCGGGCGCCGTTTTTCTTTCCGTACCGTCAGCGTCAGGTCAGCGGCTTGTCCGAAACGAGCACGCCGTCCTCGTCGGCATAGAGGTACTCGCCCGGCTTGAAGGTGACGCCGCCAAAGGTAACGGCAATGTCGCGATCACCGACGTTCTTCTTGATGCTCTTCTGCGGGTGCGTGTCGAGTGCGCGAACGCCGATGTCGATACCGTTGATGTCGCCCGAGTCGCGGATGCAGCCGTAGACGACGACGCCCTCCCAGCCATTCTTCTGCGCCAGGATGGCCAGCTGGTCGCCGACCAGCGCGCAGCGCAGCGAGCCGCCACCGTCGATGACCAGCACCTTGCCCTTGCCGTCCTCGCCGAAGGCGGTGCGCACGAGCGAATTGTCCTCGAACAGCTTGAGCGTGGCGATACGGCCGCTGAAGGCGTTGCGGCCGCCGTAGCGCTTGAACATCGGCGCGACGACACGCACGCTGGCGCCGAGGTCGGCCTCGAACTGGTCACAGAGGTCGGGGGTCTTGAAGGTCATTTTGGGGCTCCCTGAAACGTAGGCAAAAAAACAGCCATGCCCGCCGGCATGGCTGCGTATCGTTGGGCTGGCAAATCAGACGACGGCGTCTGCCGGCTCCTCCTCGAAGACGAGCTTCACCTTTTCATCCTTGTCGATGTCGACAGTCACCTTGCCGCCACTGGCCAGCCTGCCGAACAGCAGTTCATCGGCGAGCGCGGCGCGGATGGTGTCCTGGATCAGGCGCGCCATCGGGCGGGCGCCCATCAGGGGGTCGAAGCCATTCTTCGCGAGGTGTTCCTTGAGCATGTCGGTGAAGATCGCGTCGACTTTCTTTTCGTGCAGTTGCATCTCGAGTTCCATGAGAAACTTGTCGACGACACGCAGGATGACGTCGTGGTCGAGTGCCTTGAACGATACGATGGCGTCGAGGCGGTTGCGGAATTCCGGCGTGAACAGGCGCTTGATCTCGACCATTTCGTCGCCGGCCTTCTTTTCGGTCGTGAAACCCATCGTGGTTTTCTGGATCGCTTCCTGACCGGCGTTGGTGGTCATGATGATGACGACGTTGCGGAAGTCGGCCTTGCGCCCGTTGTTGTCGGTCAGCGTGCCGTGATCCATTACCTGCAGCAGGATGTTGTAGACGTCGGGGTGTGCCTTCTCGATCTCGTCGAGCAGCAACACGCAGTACGGCTTCTTGGTCACCGCCTCGGTCAGTTGCCCCCCCTGATCGTAGCCGACATAGCCCGGCGGCGCTCCGATCAGCCGGGAGACGGCGTGGCGTTCCATGTATTCCGACATGTCGAAGCGCAGCAGCTCGATGCCCATGCAGTAGGCGAGCTGCTTGGCGACTTCCGTCTTGCCGACGCCGGTCGGGCCGGAGAAGAGGAAGGCGCCGATCGGCTTGCCCGGATTGCCGAGGCCGGAGCGGGCCATCTTGATCGCCTTGGCCAGCGCGTCGATGGCGGCGTCCTGGCCGAAGACGACGTTCTTCAGGTCGCGGTCGAGGTTCTTCAGGCTGCCGCGATCGTCGGTCGTCACGTGCGTCGACGGGATGCGCGCGATCTTGGCGACGATCTCCTCGATGTCCTGCTTGCCGATCGTCTTCTTCTGCTTCGATTTCGGCAGGATGCGCTGTGCGGCACCGGCTTCGTCGATGACGTCGATCGCCTTGTCCGGCAGGTGGCGATCATTGATGAAGCGGACCGAGAGTTCGACGGCCGAGGTCAGTGCCGAGGCCGAGTACTTGATGCCGTGGTGTGCCTCGAAGCGCGGCTTCAGTCCCTTGAGAATTTCAATCGTCTCGGCGACCGAAGGCTCGCTGACATCGATCTTCTGGAAGCGGCGTGACAGCGCGTGGTCCTTCTCGAAGATGCCGCGGTACTCGGTGTAGGTCGTCGCGCCGATGCACTTCAGCTGGCCGGAGGAAAGCGCCGGCTTGAGCAGGTTGGAAGCGTCGAGCGTGCCTCCCGAGGCGGCGCCGGCGCCGATCAGCGTGTGGATCTCGTCGATGAAGAGAACCGCGTTCGGATTTTCCTGCAGCTGCTTCAGCACGCTCTTCAGGCGTTGCTCGAAATCGCCGCGGTACTTGGTGCCGGCGAGCAGGGCACCCATGTCGAGTGCGTAGACGTTGGCCTGTGCCAGGATTTCTGGAATGTCGCCTTCGACGATGCGGCGGGCCAATCCCTCGGCGATCGCCGTCTTGCCGACGCCGGCCTCGCCGACCAGCAGCGGGTTGTTCTTGCGTCGGCGGCACAGCGTCTGGATGACGCGCTCCAGTTCCTTGTCGCGGCCGATCAGCGGATCGATCTTGCCGGCCAATGCCATGGCGTTCAGGTTCAGCGTGTAGTTCTCGAGCGGTCCGGCGTTGCTCTGCTGTTCGCCTTCCGTTTCCGTCTCGCCCTCGGCCGGAGCCTTCTGCTGCGGCACCTTGCTGATGCCGTGCGAAATGAAATTCACCACGTCGAGCCGCGTCACGCCCTGCTTCTGCAGGTAATAGACGGCATGCGAATCCTTCTCGCCGAAGATGGCGACGAGCACGTTGGCACCGTTTACTTCCTTCTTGCCGGAGGACTGCACATGCAGGATCGCGCGCTGGATGACGCGCTGGAAACCAAGCGTCGGCTGCGTGTCGATTTCATCCTCGCCGGCGACCGTCGGCGTGTGCTCGGCGATGAACTTGTTGAGGTCGCGGCGCAGGACGTCGATGCTGGCACCGCAGGCGCGCAGGGCCTCAGCGGCTGATGGATTGTCCAGCAGCGCGAGCAGCAGGTGCTCGACGGTGATGAACTCGTGCCGCTTCTGCCTCGCCTCGACGAAGGCCATGTGCAAGCTGACTTCCAGTTCCTGCGCGATCATTCAGTTCTCCTCCATGACGCAAGCCAGCGGATGCTGGTGCTCGCGGGCAAAGGCCGCGACCTGTTCCACCTTCGTGGCGGCGATGTCTCGCGGATAGACCCCGCACAGACCGCGTCCCTCGGTATGTACTTTGAGCATGATTCGCGTCGCTTGTTCGCGGTCCATGCCAAAAAATTTCTGAAGTACCGTGATCACGAAATCCATCGGTGTGAAATCGTCGTTGAGCAGCAGTACCTTGTACAGCGGCGGTAATTTCGCCTTGCTCTGCTGCGCTTCGAGAAGCCCTTCGCCTTGATGCCTGGTTGCCATGGCCTGATTCTAATCAGTCAGCCTGAATGTGCAATAGCGCGGCGTGTACGCCGCATTTTGTGGCAGGGGCGGAGAACAATTTTTGCCCCTGTTGTATCGCAACATCGAAAATGCTTGACGCATCCGGATGAGTCGAGTAAAACGGTTGAAGTTTGGCTTCAAGTGGTTGCAGTCGTGTGCGTTCTTCTAGAGGAGGATCACCGGGCAGGCCGAGTTTGAATTCAAACAAGCAGTCGGGCGAAATACCCGGTTTCATCTTTTTTCAAGGAAGTCGCAATATGGCAACTGGTACCGTCAAGTGGTTCAACGACGCCAAGGGTTTTGGTTTCATTACTCCGGATGATGGCAGCGAAGATCTGTTCGCTCACTTCTCCGCAATCAACATGGCCGGTTTCAAGAGCCTGAAGGAAGGCGAGAAGGTTACCTTCGACGTCACCCAAGGCCCGAAGGGCAAGCAAGCCTCGAATATTCAGAAGCCCTGATTTTTTCAGGCTTCTTGAAGAACCCGCCGCAAGGCGGGTTTTTTTATGCCTGCGATTTACCCGCTCGCCGTCGGGTAACGGAATGGGTCTTCAGCTGCTGACGACTGCCTCGTCGCTGCGCTTTTCGCCATTGCTGTCGGCCCAGCTGACCTGGAGCTTGTCTCCGGCCTTGAGTCCCCGTGCCTTGAATGCAAACAACGGGTTTTTCGATACCGAAGTGTTGAGTTGCCCATCGACCAGTGGTTTGCCGTTGACGCTGACCACAAAGGTCTGGATGAAGTGCGCTGGTACCGTCCTGCTCGTTGCGGGGTCCTTGCGTTGCCCGGTCTCCATCGGGTGCTGAAGCAGGATGCGAATTTCGGTGAACTCGCCCTGCGGCGTCGCGCGAATCTTGATCGGATCAGCCATGTCAGTAAGCGCCGCGCGATGCCGGATTTGCCGGCATCCCAGTGGTGAAAATCGAACGCGTTGAGCGTGGGGATTGTGTCATTGCATTCTCCTAGCCGCCGCAACCACCAAGCGTTACCTTGATTTCCCGCTGCGCGTGCCACAATTTGCCGTCTGCCGTTTTCACGACGGCGCGTACGCGGCTCGTCTCGGCCATCTTCAACGGAACGCGTACCTGCGGCAGTGCGCCATTCGCGAAAGCGAAGCTTGCCGCGAGCGGCATCGGATTTTTTTCAACGAAGATCGAGATCGTCTGGTTGCCGGGCAGGTTGCTGATCACCTCAACGACGACCTGTGCGCCGTTTTCAGCGATTTCCGGTGCGTTGAAGACGATCTCCCGGGATTCAGTAGAACCGCTGCTGCCATGGGCCTTCAGCGCCTCGTTGAAGCCGGTTGCCGTGAAGGCGCCACGTTGCCAATCCGCTGCGATAACGCGTAACGGTGTGAGCAGGCCGACGGCCGCCAGTGCCGCGTATGCGGTACCTGCTCCCGAGGCACGCAACAAGTGTCGGCGCAATGCGTCGATATCGTGAGTCATCGTGCAGGTGCTTCCTGTGCGTTGTTTGCAATCCAGCGCCCGGACTTGCCGCCCGTCTTTTCGAGCAACCGGACATCTTCGATGCGCATGCCGCGGTCGACTGCCTTCAGCATGTCATAGATGGTCAGCAGGGCAATGCTGGTTGCGGTCAGCGCCTCCATTTCAACGCCCGTGCGCCCGGTGCATTCTGCCGTGACCTCGCAATGCACCGCGTGGCTGGCTTCATCGAGCACGAATTCGGCAGCGACCCGGGTCAATGCAATCGGATGGCAGAGCGGAATCAGGTCCGATGTTCGCTTCGCACCCTGGATCGCGGCGATGCGTGCTATGCCGATGACGTCGCCCTTTTTCGCGGAACCGGCAGCGACCAGTGCGAACGTGGCGGGCTGCATGAAGATGCTCCCGGCGGCGCGGGCGATGCGATGAGTCTCGTTCTTGGCTGCGACATCGACCATGTGGGCCTGGCCGTCACCATCGAAGTGGGTCAGCGGGCTGGCGGTCGAGTCGACGGGGGGGTCGTTTTCGGGCATCGAAATCTTCGCGGGGCCCGCCGACAGGGGGCGGGCGCGGAACGGTTTTGGAACTGCGGTATCATAGCACCATGAACAAGTGCCTGCCATTTGGCCCAGCCACCGCATGCCCGATGGGTCGTTGCCCGGTCCGCAAGACGATGATGTTCCCCCGCAGTGTTTCCCGCAAAGTTCTGTGCGTCCTGCTCAGCGTGACGCTGGGGCTGGCAAACCCGTCGTTTGCCGATAGCCTTCCTGACCTCGGCGAGTCGGCGCGCGCCGACTTGCCGCCGCAACTGGAAAAGAAGATCGGCGAGAGCATCATGAACGACATCCGGCTGCACGAGCCTTCGTATGTCGACGATCCCGAGATCAACGAATACCTGAGTCGCTTGGGGCAGCGTCTGGTCGCATCCAGTGCCGATTCGGCGGGTGATTTTCATTTCTTCGCGATCCGCGACGGGCAGGTCAATGCGTTTGCCATGTTCGGCGGCTACATCGGGGTCAACACCGGCACCATCCTGACCTCGCAGACCGAGTCCGAGCTGGCAGGGGTGATGGCCCACGAAATCTCGCACGTGACGCAGCATCACCTCGCCCGTCAGATCTCGACCCAGAAACAGCAATCCGTGCTCGGCATGATCGCGATGGCGGTTGCGTTGCTTGCAGCGCGTTCAAACTCGCAGGCCGCGGGGGGTGCGATGGCGGGTAGCGAGGCGGCCATGGTGCAGTCGTATCTCGCGTATTCCCGTGATTTCGAGCGCGAGGCCGACCGGATCGGCTTCGATGTGCTCGAGAAGGCGGGTTACGACCCGCGCGGCATGGCAGATTTTTTCGAGCGACTGCAGCGCTCGAGCCGGGTCTATGAGAACAACGCGCCGGTCTACATGCGCTCGCACCCGATCACCGTCGAGCGTATCAGCGACATGCAGAATCGCCAGGCGCGCTCGCCGTATCGTCAGGTGCGTGACAGCCTCGATTTCCAGCTTGTGCGTGCCAAGTTGCGTGCCCAGCTGGGCACCCCCAAGGAAGCCGTGAACGATTTCGAGATCCTGCTGCGTGAGCGCAAATTCTCGTCGGAAGCGGCCGCCCGCTACGGCCTTTCCTATGCACTCTGGCGTGCCAAGCGCTATGCGCAGGCCGAGCAGGAACTGGAAATGGTTCGCCGCCAGAAGACCGGTTCGGCAATGGCCGAGAATCTGGCCGGCGAGATCAAGGGGGCGATGGGTGATCTGCCGGCGGCGGCCACCATCTTTCGTGAAGCCCTGCAGCGCTTCCCTACCTCCCGGGCACTCGCCTACGGCTATGCCGATGCCCTGTTCTCCCTGCGCAGCTACGACAAGCTGCAGTCCTTCCTCGAGGATCAGCTGCTGTCCTATTCGACCGACCCCAAGCTGTACAACCTGCTCGCCAAGACGCATGCCGTGCAGGGCCGCAAGCTGGCGCAGCATCGTGCGCTTGCCGAAATGTACGTGCATCAGGGGCGTCTGGTTCAGGCAATCGAGCAACTGCAGTTCGCGCAGCGTGCCGGCGACGGCAATTTCTACGAGCAGTCGGTTGTCGATGCCCGTTTGCGTGAGCTGAAGAAACAGCAGATGGAAGAGGCGAAGCAGAAGAAATAGCGACGACGCGGTACAATGCGCTGCTTGTGCCAGTGTTTTCAACCACCGTTTTCCGGCTAGTCCGATTCAGGAACCCCTATGCAGTGCGATCGCGAACTCGACGTCAAGGGCCTCAACTGCCCGCTTCCCATCCTGCGCACCAAGAAGGCGCTGGCCGAGATGCAGACGGGGCAGACCCTGCGCGTGCTGGCGACGGACCCGGGGTCGGTCAAGGACTTCCAGGCCTTTGCCCGGCAGACCGGTAACGAGCTGGTGACCAGTGGTGAAAGTGCCGGCGTCTACGAATACGTCCTCAAGCGCAAGTAGCCCGCGCTTAACGCCAAGTTGATCGCCGGATACCTCCGGCACCGTCCTCCTCCGACCTCCATGCAACGAAGCTTCGCCCTGCTCGATACGCCGGGCGGCGGCGCGTTGCTTTTCGACGGCCTCGTCGACACGCTGCCGGTCACGGCCGCCGGATCGCTCGCCGATGTCTGTGGCGAAGTGGAGCGGCGCGTCGCTGCCGGCTGTTTCGTCGTTGCTGCGCTCGATTATGAGCTCGGTGCCGTCGTCGAACCATCGAGCGGGGCCGCCCCCGATGGCCTGCTTGGGCAATTCCTGGTCTTTTCCTGCCGGCGCCAGCTCGACGCCGATGCGTTGTCGTCCTTCCTGCACGACGCCTGCGGCGATCCGCTGCCCCCGGCCACCCTGGCCTCGCTTCAGCCGATGCTGGCACCGGCGCAGCATGCTGCTGCCGTTGCCCGCATCCGCGAATACATCGCCGCGGGCGATTGCTACCAGGTCAACTTCACGTTTCCCGTCACCGGTTCCTGTGTGGGCGATCCGCTGGCGCTCTATGCGCGTCTGCGCGCGGCACAGCCGGTTGCTCATGGCGGGCTGATCGTCACGCCGGACGGCTACCTGCTGTCGTTTTCCCCGGAGCTGTTCGTGGCCCGTGCCGGCGGTGTCGTGACCGCACGGCCGATGAAGGGAACGGCGTCGCGCGGCGACGATGCGGCGGCCGATTTGCTGGCGGCCGCGCAGCTTCAAGGGTCGGCAAAGGATCGCGCCGAAAATGTAATGATCGTGGATCTGATCCGCAACGATCTCGGGCGCATTGCGCTGCCCGGGAGCGTGACGGTAACCGATCTGTGCACGGTCGAGGCTTACCCGAGTGTTTTCCAGATGACGTCGACGGTCACTGCGCGCAGCGATGCGCCGCTGGCGGTGGTGCTGGGGGCCCTGTTTCCCTGCGGTTCGATTACCGGGGCGCCAAAAATTCGTGCCATGCAGATCATCCGCGAACTCGAACCCGGGCTGCGCGGCCCCTATACGGGGGCATTCGGCTGGATCGGGGCCGGCGGCGATTTCTCGCTCTCCGTGGCGATCCGGACGCTGCAGATCGAGAGCGACGGACGGGTACGCTACGGCGTGGGCAGTGGCATCGTCTGGGATTCGGAGGCGGATTCGGAATACCGGGAATGCCTGCTGAAGGCGGCGTTCCTGACACAGGCCGATCCGGGATTCCGCCTGATCGAAACCCTGCGCCTGGAGGATGGCCGTTTCCCTTTGCGCGAGGGGCATCTTGATCGCCTCGCTGCGTCGGCGACATGCTTCGCGTTCGTCTGTGAGCGTGCCGGAATTGCCGCGCAGCTGATGCAGCTTGCCGCAACGCATCCGGCAGGGATTTTCCGCGTGCGACTGACGCTGGGGCATGACGGTGATGTCCAACTCGCGGCCACGCCACTCGACGTTCAGTGTGCGGCGCTGCGTACGCGTCTGGCGAGCGAGCGCCTGCAGTCGACGGACGTCTGGTTGCGTCACAAGACTACGGTACGCGCCCGGTACGATGCGGAACTGAAGCGTATCGTCGCTGATCCCGCCCTGTTCGATTCGATTTTCCTGAACGAGCGCGACGAAGTCTGTGAAGGCGCGCGCAGCAATGTCTTCATCCGCCGGCGTGCCGGGGAGGCGCTGCTGACGCCGCCCCTATCCAGCGGCCTGCTGCCGGGTGTCCTGCGCGGCAGTTTGCTGGCAAGCGGCGAGGCTGCCGAATGCGTGATCTACGAGGCGGATTTGCACAGCGCCGCCGAACTCTACCTCGGCAATGCGCTGCGCGGACTGGTCCGGGTCAGCCTCTGAGCCGGCGCAGATAGATGCCGAGGGTCGTCAGGAAGGCGGCGAGCATCGCGTAGAAGAAGATCGTCGCGTCGTAGTGGCGGTACTGCACGACTTCAAGCCTGTCGCCCTTCAGCGAGTAGCGGACGCCGGTCTCGAAATACCAGGACGACATCGAGGCTTCCATCTCCCAGGCCTTGCCGGACGGCGACGACCAGCGCAGCCAGATTTCGCCGTCATTCAGTTCGCCGTTGGGTTCGTTCGGCTTCAGCGCGGTGATCTGCTTTTCCTCGACGCCCTTTGCGATCTGTGAATATTCCTTCGAACATACCTCGCCGTTGGCGCACATCACCGGCAGGCGGACACCCGGTTTCCAGTTCGTGTCCTTGTCCCAGGGCCAGGCCTGGATGATCGCAAAGGACCAGACGCCGGTAAGCAGGCAGAACAGCATGAGCGCCGGGAACAGCCGGGCGACGATGGATTGATCGTTATTGGACATCGTGGATCCTTATTTGCCGGCGAGTTTCGCCAGCTGGGGCTTCAGTTTGGCCAGCGTGTCACCGAAACCGGCAACACGCTTCTTCTCCTGCTCGACCACGGCGGCCGGCGCGCGGGCGACGAAACTTTCGTTGGCGAGCTTTGCATTCGCCTTGGTGATCTCGCCTTCGAGGCGGGCGATCTCCTTGGTCAGGCGCTCACGCTCGGCGGCAACGTCGATCTCGACCTTCAGCATCACCCGGAACTCGCCGACGACGGCGACCGGCGCCGCCTCATCGGCCGGAATGTCGGCGACGATCTGCACCTCGGAGAGCTTCGCGAGACCGGCGATGTAGGGGGCGAAGGCCTGCAGCGTCCCGGCGTCGCCGGCGGCGATCAGCGGCAACTTCTGTGCTGGCGAGATGTTCATTTCGCCACGCAGGTTGCGGCAGGCGTAGACGATTTCCTTGAGCAGCTTGACCTTCGCCTCGCTGGCCTCGTCGATGCGTTCCAGCTGGGCAACCGGATAGGGCGCCTGCATGATCGACTCGTGCGACTTGCGGCCGGCGATCGGGGCGACGACCTGCCACAGCTCCTCGGTGATGAACGGGATCAGCGGATGGGCGAGGCGCAGCACCGTCTCCAGCACGCGGGCGAGTGTGCGGCGCGTCCCGCGGGCCTCGGCCTCGCTGCCAGTCTGCATGCGCACCTTGGCCAGTTCCAGATACCAGTCGCAGAATTCGTCCCAGACGAATTCGTAGATCTCGCGGGCGAGCAGGTCGAAGCGGTAGTCGGCGAAGTGCTTCGCCACCTCGGCTTCGGTGCGCTGCAGGCGGCTGACGATCCAGCGGTCGGCAAAGCCGAAGTCGAGCTTCGCATCACCGCCGGCCGGCGCCGAGCAGGCGCCGCCTGCGCCCTGCTGATGACCGAGCGCCAGGTCGTGGCCCTCGATGTTCATCAGCACGAAGCGCGTGGCGTTCCACAGCTTGTTGCAGAAGTTGCGGTAGCCCTCGCAGCGCGAGAGGTCGAACTTGATGTCGCGGCCGGGGCTGGCGAGCGAGAGGAAGGTGAAGCGCAGGGCGTCGGTGCCGAAAGCCTGGATGCCGTTCGGGAACTCCTTGCGCGTGCGCTTCTCGATCTGCTCGGCTTGCTTCGGGTTCATCAGGCCGGTGGTGCGCTTCTTCACCAGATCCTCGATACCGATGCCATCGATCAGGTCGATCGGGTCGAGCACGTTGCCCTTCGACTTCGACATCTTCTGGCCTTCCGCGTCGCGGATCAGGCCGTGCACATAGACGTGCTTGAACGGGATCTTGCCGGTGATGTGCTTGGTCATCATGACCATGCGCGCCACCCAGAAGAAGATGATGTCAAAGCCGGTGACGAGTACCGTCGACGGCAGGTAAAGGTCGAGCGCCGCGTTCGACTTGGCCGGCCACTCCGGCGTCCAGTCCAGCGTCGAGAACGGCCACAGCGCCGAGGAGTACCAGGTATCGAGCACGTCCGGGTCGCGCGTCAGCGGGCCGGCGTAGTCGGCCTTGTCGGCCATTGAACGGGCTTCTTCCTCGCTGTGCGCGACGAAGACTTCGCCATTGATGCCGTACCAGGCCGGGATCTGGTGGCCCCACCACAGCTGGCGCGAGATGCACCAGTCCTGGATGTTGTTCAGCCACTGGTTGTAGGTGTTGACCCAGTTCTCCGGCACGAACTTGATTTCGCCCGTGGCCACCACGTCGAGGGCCTTCTCGGTGATGCTCTTGCCGTCAGCGCCCGGTTTGCTCATGGCGACAAACCACTGGTCGGTCAGCATCGGCTCGATGACGACGCCGGTGCGGTCACCGCGCGGCACCTTGAGCTTGTGCTTGTCGGTCTTCTCCAGTACGCCGAGGGCTTCGAGGTCGGCGACGACGGCCTTGCGCGCGTCGAAGCGATCCATGCCGCGATACTTTGCCGGCGCGTGGTCGTTGATCTTCGCATCCAGCGTCAGGATCGAGATGATCGGGAGGCTATGGCGCTGACCGACCGCGTAGTCGTTGAAGTCGTGCGCCGGCGTGACCTTGACGCAGCCGGTGCCGAACTCGAGGTCGACGTAGCTGTCGGCGATGATCGGGATCTCTCGGTCGCACAGCGGCAGCTTCACCGTCTTGCCGATCATGTGCTGGTAGCGCGTGTCTTCCGGATGCACCATCACGGCGGTGTCGCCGAGCATGGTTTCCGGACGCGTTGTCGCCACCGTCAGGCTGCCCGAGCCATCGGCCAGCGGGTAGCGGATGTGCCAGAGGAAGCCGTCTTCCTCCTCGCTCACCACTTCCAGATCGGAAACGGCGGTGTGCAGCTTCGGGTCCCAGTTGACCAGCCGCTTGCCGCGGTAGATCAGGCCCTCGTTGTAGAGGCGGACGAAGGTCTCGGTGACGATCTTCGAGAGGCCGGCATCCATCGTAAAGCGTTCGCGCGTCCAGTCCGGCGAGGTACCGAGACGGCGCATCTGCTTGGTGATGGTGTTGCCCGAGTATTCCTTCCACTCCCAGACCTTTTCGAGGAACTTCTCGCGGCCGAGGTCGTGGCGCGAGATGCCCTGCGCGTCGAGCTGGCGTTCGACGACGATCTGCGTCGCGATGCCGGCATGGTCAGTGCCCGGTTGCCACAGCGTGTTGTGGCCGCTCATCCGGTAGTAGCGGGTGAGCGCGTCCATGATCGCCTGGTTGAAGCCGTGGCCCATGTGCAGCGTGCCGGTGACGTTCGGCGGCGGCAGCAGGATGCAGAAGGCGTTCTGGTTTGCGGTGTTGAGGCCGGCCTTGAAATAGCCGTTCTCTTCCCATTGCGGGTACCAGCGGCGCTCGATGTCCGCCGGCTCAAAACTCTTGGCCAGTTCCATAGGGGATAGAGGGAAAATGCTTGGGAAACCGGCAATTATACCGGATCGGCAGACCGCGCCGGCGACTCCGGGTGCCTACTTTTCGCCGGTTTCCGGTTCGTCGAGTGGTAGCCGGAGCTGTTCGCGACGGGCGACGAAATCCTTGATTGCGTCGTTGGCAATGTCAAGGATGCCGCGGCGCAGGTCGGCCTCGAGTACGGCGAGACTGGCTTCAACCAGCGTCGGCAGTTCGGCGGCAAGGCGACGTTCGAGCGAATGGGCGAATTCGGATGCCAGCCGGCTGGCCAGTTTCTCGTCGAACTTGTCGCGCGGGACGGTTGTGGTCGGGGTGTCGGGAAATACTTCCTCGGTCAGGACCGGGATATCCTCGTCATCCGCTGCGGCAGCTTCATCGACAAGCAGCGGGATATCAATTTCCTCGAGTTCAGGTTCTGCGGGTGGTGTGGCGACGAAGGCACGCCGACGGCGCATCAGCGAATCAGCCCGCGAGACGATGTCGTCAGCGCTCATCAGGCTTTCCCCGCGAGGTCGAGCGTCTGGATTTCGTAGCCGCGGTCCTTGTAGAACTTGAAGCGCTCGCGTGCCGGTTGCCGCACCTCGGGCTCTTCGCTGACGACCTCGATCAGGCTGTTGAAGCGCGAAAAACCGGGCGGTACCTCGCCGGAGAGATTCAACAGGCGCTCGTCCTGCGGCAGTTGCTCGAGCGAGTCAGCGATGATGACCGGCGTTTCGGCGGCCAGCGGCGAGTCAGCTCGCACATGCGGCACGAAGCCAAGCGGATTGCTGACCCATAATGCGCGGTCAAGGGCGCCGGCTATGGCGGGATCGGGGGCGAAGACGAGCAGCGGCTTCTTCTGCGCACAAGCCCTGGCGATCAGCCCGGCCGCTGCAGCAATGCGGTCGGCGGCGCCGTGGTAGAAGAAGATCTGGGTCAATTCAGCTTCCCGGCGCGGGCCAGCAGGAAGTGCGTCAGCAGTGGCACGGGGCGCCCTGTGGCGCCCTTGTCGCCGCCCGATTTCCAGGCCGTGCCGGCGATGTCGAGGTGCGCCCAGTCATACTTCTTCGTGTAGCGCGACAGGAAACAGGCGGCGGTGACCGAGCCGGCGGCACGGCCACCGATGTTGGCCATGTCGGCGAAGTTGCTCTTCAGCTGCTCCTGGTAGTCGTCCCACAGCGGCAGGTGCCAGGCGCGATCGTTGGCTTCGTCGCCAGCGTCGAGCAGTTCGCGGGCGAGACCGTCCTTGTTGGCGAAGAGACCGCTGGCGACATGGCCAAGGGCGATCACGCAGGCACCGGTGAGCGTGGCGACGTCAACGACGACATCCGGCTCGAAGCGCTCGGCGTAGGTCAGCGCATCACACAGGATCAGGCGGCCTTCGGCATCGGTGTTGAGTATCTCGATGGTCTGGCCGGACATCGAGGTGACAATGTCGCCCGGCTTGCTGGCACCACCGCCGGGCATGTTCTCGGCGGCCGGTACGACGACGGTCAGGTTGAGGGGCAGCTGCATCAGCGCGGCGGCCTTGATCGTGCCGAGCACACTCGCCGCGCCGCACATGTCGAACTTCATCTCGTCCATCTCGGGGCCGGGTTTCAGCGAAATGCCGCCGGTGTCGAAGGTGATGCCCTTGCCGACGAGCACGACCGGCTTGTCGCCGGCCTTGCCGCCCTTGTGCTGCAGCACAATCAACTTGGGTGCCTGCACCGAGCCTTTTGCGACGGAGAGCAGCGAGCCCATGCCGAGCGACTCCATGTCGGCACGTTCGAGCACCTGACAGTCGAGGCTGTGTTCCAGGGCGATCTTCTGCGCCGTTTCGGCGAGATGGGCCGGGGTGCACACGTTGCCCGGCAGGTTGCCCAGATTCTTTGCCAGCGCCATGCCCTCGGCGATGGCCAGACCCTGCTGCAGTGCCTCCTCAGCCGGTGCCAGCTCGTTGCGGCGCTCGACGGCGAAGGTCAGCTTGCGCAGCGGTCGCCGCACTTCGTCCTTCTTGCTCTTGAACTGGTCGAAGCGGTAGGTGGTTTCCTGCGCGATCACTGTCGCCTGGCGGATACGCCAACCGACACTGCGCTTTTTCACCGGAATCTCGGTCAGGAAGACGGTACCGTCGAAGGCCCCGGTTTCGTTGAGTGTCTTCACGGCGACCCGGATCGCCTGACAGAACTCCTTTTCGCGGAATTCCTTTTCCTTGCCGAGGCCCACCAGCAACACGCGGTCGCAGAGGGTGCCAGGGACATTGTGCAGGAGCAGCGTCGAGCCGGCTTTGCCCTCCATGTCACCGCGGCGAATGATGTCGGAGATGTGGCTGCGAGCAGCGTTGTCGAGAAGTTCCCCGGGCAGGCTCAGCTTGCGCGGTTCGAAGACGCCGACGACGACGCAGGCGCTGCGCTGCTTCTCCGGACTTCCGCTTTTTATGCTAAATTCCACTTGCCGCTCCTTTAGGCCGGGTTTTTGCAAAAACCTGATTATCACCGCAGCTTTTCGCATAAGTCAAAGCATGGTCTTCCAGCGCGCCGTTCGGCGCGAATTCGCACATTCTGCCGCAGGCGTCTTCGTCGCCCTTTTTGCCATCATGGTGTCGATTCAGGCCATCCGCCTGTTGGGCGATGCCGCAGCGGGTCGTGTGGCTTCGGAAGCTGTTTTGGCGCTGCTCGGCTTCGCTGCGCTGAACTATTCCGCCTATTTGCTCGCATTGACCCTGTTTGTTGCAGTTTTGCTGTCCTTGTCGCGCGCCTACCGGGATTCCGAGATGGTCGTCTGGTTTTCCTCCGGAGTCTCGCTCACCAAGTGGGTCCGTCCTGTCCTGGTCTTTGGTGCGCCACTGGTTCTCGCCATCGCCGTTCTGACGCTGGTGCTTTCTCCGTGGGCGCACCGAATGAGCGCCGAATTCAAGCAGCAGATCACGGTCCGCAGCGACGCCTCGCAGGTCGCCCCGGGCAGCTTCAAGGAGGCGGCATCGACCGACCGCGTTGTCTTCGTCGAGGCGATATCCGAGGACGAAACCTCGGTGCGCAATGTCTTCATCAGTGCCGTCCAGCACGGCAAGCTGGGCGTGACGATGGCCAGCAAGGGCTATCAGGAAACCGCGGAAAACGGTGACCGGTTCATGGTGCTGGAGAAGGGGCGTCGTTACGAGGTGGTACCCGGCACGCCGGAATTCCGCATCATGGAGTTCGATGCCTACTCGCTGCGGGTTGAGACGCGGGAGGCACGCGGCATCGAGAAAACGGTCGCGGCGGAGAGGACGCTCGATCTGATGCGGTCCCAGGATCGCCGTGATCGCGCCGAATTGCTCTGGCGCATCAATGTGCCGATTTCGGCCGTGGTGCTCGCCCTGCTGGCGATCCCGCTCTCGTTCGTGAACCCGCGAGCCGGGCGCTCGGCGAACATGATCCTCGCCCTGCTTGTTTACATGATCTACAGCAATGTCCTGACGATGACCCAGGCGTGGGTTGCGCAGGGACGCATTTCCTTCGCTGTCGGCCTGGTTTCCGTTCACCTGGTGATGCTGGTGGCGCTACCGTTGCTCTTTGCCCGGCGCATCATGGTCTTTTCCTTCCTGAGGATGCGCCGATGATGCTCTACAAGCGCTACATCGCGAAGGAAGTGGCGGCCGCCGTCCTGCTGGTGCTGGTCGCCTTCATCGCCCTGTTCAGCTTCTTCGACCTGATTGGCGAACTGCGCGATGTAGGCAAGGGGGGATACAAGATCCAGCATGCGCTCGCCTTCATCGCGCTGCGTATCCCGGCCCGCATCTACGAACTGATGCCGATTGCGATGCTGATCGGTGCGCTCTATGCGTTGTCGACGCTGGCGCGCCATTCCGAGATCACGGTCCTGCGTGCATCCGGGCTGTCGACCGGCGGCTTGCTCAAGACCTTGCTGCAGATCGCCGGCGTTTTTGCGGTACTGACCCTGATTACCGGCGAAGTGATCGCGCCGCCGCTCGAAAAGGTCGCCAAGCAGGTCCGGCTGACGGCGATCGGCAAGCTGGTTTCCGCAGATTTTCGTACGGGGCTCTGGGTGAAGGACGACATGAACTTCATCAACGTCCGTCAGGTGACACCGGATGGCCAGCTGCGCAGCATCCGCATCTATGAGTTCAACAAGAATGCCGAACTGGTGGCCGTGCGCGAGGCAGAGGCGGGCGAATACCTGCAATCGGCGGAGTGGAAGCTGAAGAACGTGGTCAGCACCGAGGTGGTTGGTACGCGTGGCAGCGTTCGCAATCAACCTGAAGTGCTCTGGAAATCGGCGTTGAACCCGGACATTCTCGGCGTACTGCTGGTGCGCCCGGAGGCCATGTCGCTGCTCCACCTGACCTCGTATATCAAGCATCTCAAGGACAACAAGCAGAAGACCCAGCGTTACGAGATCGCGCTCTGGAAAAAGGCGATCTATCCGCTGGCGGTGCTGGTAATGATCGCGCTGGCGCTACCGTTCGGCTACACCCACAACCGGGTGGCCGGCGTGAGCCTGAAGATCTTTGCCGGCGTCATGATCGGTGTGCTTTTCCACATGCTGAACGGCCTTTTCTCCAACCTCGGTGCAATCAACAGCTGGCCGCCGCTGACCAGTGCTGCGGCGCCATCGCTGATGTTCATGGCCGCCGCCGCAATAATGATCTGGTGGGTTGAACGGCGCTGATCAGTGCTGGCTGATGAGGCGCGTTCCGGCGATGCGATCATGCAGGAACTGGCCGTCACGATCGACGAGTGCCCAGATAATGCCGATGCCCGCGACGCCCAGGCTGAACCAGGCGGCCATGTAGCGAAGCACGGCCTGTGCAGGTCGCACGGGCCCGCCGTCGGCGTTGGCGACACGGATCTTCCAGGTTTTCATCGCCAGCGTCTGACCACCATGTAGCCAGAACCAGGCGAAATAGAGCAGCAGGAGCAGGAAGAGGTGCGCCTGGATCAGCCAGGCAGGTGCCTTTGCCTGCGCGAAGGCGGCAAGCAGTATGTGCGGAAATATCCAGCCGAAAATCAGTACCGCCGTTACGAGAAGGCTCTCGTAGAACATCGAGGCGAGACGGCGGAGAAAACTGGCTGAAAGGGTGCTCGCCGGTATTGCGGTCGGGGTCGGAGGTGCGCTCACTTGCCAGCCTCCTGGGCCGGGTTTGCCGGCACCGTGTCACCACCCGCCGGCTCAACCTTGCGGCGTTGCTCGTCGTCCTTCTGTTGCCGGTATTCCTGCCACTTCTGCTTGACGTTTTCCCGCTCTTCCGGCGGCAACTGGTTGAATTCCTTGAAGCGCTCCCTGGCGGCAAGGCGCTGCTCCGGAGACAGCATCGCCCAGTCGCGCATCTTGTCCTGAAGCCTTGCCTGCTCGGTCGGTGTCATCCGCTTGTAGCGCTCGGCGATGGCCAGCCATTTCTTGCGGCGAGTGTTGTCGAGTCTTTCCCACTCGTTGCCCAGAGGCGAGAGGATCGTCTTTTGCTCGACACTTAGACTGGCCCAGGAGGGTTGCGGCGGTGTCGCGATGACCGCCGTGCTGGTCGGGGTGGCGTGAGCCGCGGCGCCGATACACAGGGCCGCGATCAGCGCTCCTGCGAGTTTTTTAGCCATTCGTTGAAATCCTTGTCTACCAGCGCTTCCATCGGAACATCGTCGGACAGCAGTGCACTGTCGATGTCGGAGAGCTCCGCGATCAGTTTGTCGCCCTGCCAGTGCACGTACAGTGCAGCAGCAAGCACCAGTGCCAGTGCAGCGAGCGAAAAGCGGAGGCCGCGGCTGTCGAAATTGAAGCGCAGGTAATGGCCAGCGCTGGCGAGCGCCGGAACCGCTGCCGGCTCTTTCTGGGCGGACAGCGCAGCCTCGCGCGCGGCCTTCAGGCGAGCAAGCTTGTCATCGTCGATCTGTTGCAGGCTTTGGTTCAGGTGCTGCCGGACCCGAAAGGCAAAATGGAGTTCGTTCATAAGGAAATTCCCTTTGCTTTCAGCGCACTCGCCAGGGCATGCGTGGCCCGCGAGCAGTGTGTCTTGACGCTGCCTTCCGAACAGCCCATGGCCAGAGCTGTCTCGGCGACGTCCATGTCTTCCCAGTAACGCATGAGGAAGGCTTCCCGTTGACGTGGCGGCAGCTTGGCGATTTCGGCCTCGATGACGGAAAGTACCTGCGCCTGTTCGAGCTGCCCGTGCGGCGTATTGGCCAGCTTTGAGGCGTTCTCGACCTCGAGGTTTTCCAGGAAATCGCGATCCTCGTCATCATCCTTCCCGGTCAGCGTCGAGAACAGCGTTGTCCAGGTCGAGCGCACCTTGGTCCGGCGATAGTGGTCGCGCACGCCATTCTGCAGGATGCGCTGGAACAGCATCGGAAACTCTTCGACGGGCCGGTCGCCGTATTTCTCGGCGAGCTTCATCATCGAGTCCTGGACGACGTCGAGTGCTGCCTCCTCGTCGCGCAGGGCATAGGCTGCCTGTCGAAACGCACGGCGTTCGACGGATGCGAGAAAGTCCGACAGTTCGCGAGGTGTCGCCAGGATGCTTCCTTCGGAAAATCAGGGGGCTGGAGGGCTTGCGGCAGGCCGCAAGCCTTGACCAATCGGTGCCTTACCGATAAGGTTATACGTTTTTCGAGAACCAGGTTGGTAAGGCGGAACCAGATGAAGATGACCGGCGCGGAGATTGTAATCAGGTGCCTGCAGGAAGAAAAGGTCGAAGTCATGTTCGGCTACCCGGGTGGATCCGTCCTGCACATCTATGATGAGCTGTTCAAGCAGGACCAGATCAAGCACATTCTGGTGCGCCATGAACAGGCGGCCGTGCATGCCGCTGATGGCTATGCGCGTTCCTCGGACAAGGTGGGCGTCGCACTGGTGACTTCCGGTCCGGGGGCCACCAATGCCGTGACCGGTATTGCCACGGCCTACATGGATTCGATCCCCATCGTCGTCCTCTCCGGTCAGGTTCCGACGCCGGCAATCGGCCTCGACGCCTTCCAGGAAGTCGATACGGTCGGGATCACCCGTCCGTGCGTCAAGCACAACTTCCTGGTCAAGGATGTCCGCGAGCTGGCGGATACGATGAAGAAGGCCTTCCATATCGCCAGAACTGGCCGTCCCGGCCCGGTCGTGGTCGACATCCCGAAGGACATCACGGCGCACACCTGCGAGTTCGAGTATCCGCAGACCGTGCAGATGCGATCCTACAATCCGGTGGTCAAGGGCCATCTGGGGCAGATCAAGAAGGCTGTCCAGTTGCTGTCGACCGCCAAACGCCCGATCATCTATGTCGGTGGTGGTGCGGTGTTGTCGGACGCGTCCGACAAGGTGCGCAAGCTTGCACATCACCTCGGCTTTCCGGTCACCAACACGCTGATGGGCCTCGGTGCCTTCAGCGGTACCGACCCGCAGAACCTCGGCATGCTCGGCATGCACGGTACGGTCGAGGCCAACATGGCGATGCACTACGCCGACGTGATTCTTGCCATCGGTGCGCGCTTCGATGACCGCGTCGTCGGCAATCCGGAGAACTTTGCCGAAGAACCGCGCAAGGTCATCCACATCGACATCGATCCGTCTTCGATCTCCAAGCGCGTCAAGGTCGATGTCCCGATCGTCGGCAACGTACCGGACGTGCTCGAGGAAATGCTCAAGCTGCTCGAAGGCAGCAAGCCGGATGCGGCGCAGACCGCTGCCTGGTGGAAGCGTATTGAAGAATGGCGCGCCAAGCAGTGCCTGAACTTCAAGCAGGGCGACGACCTCATCATGCCGCAGTACGTCGTCCAGAAGCTCTACGAAATCACCAAGGGGGAGGCCATCGTCTGTTCCGACGTCGGCCAGCACCAGATGTGGGCGGCGCAGTACTACCCGTTTGCCGAGCCGCGTCGCTGGCTCAACTCCGGCGGCCTCGGCACCATGGGCGTCGGCCTGCCGTACGCGATGGGTGCGCAGTTCGCCAACCCGGATGCGACTGTTGCCGTCGTCACCGGTGAAGGGTCGATCCAGATGTGCATCCAGGAACTGTCGACCGCCAAGCAGTTCCGTCTGCCGCTCAAGATTATCAGCCTCAACAACCGCTATCTGGGCATGGTCCGTCAGTGGCAGGAGATGTTCTACGAGAGCCGCTACTCGGGTTCCTACATGGATTCGCTCCCGGACTTCGTGAAGCTGGCCGAGGCCTATGGCCACGTCGGCATCCGCGTCGAAAAGCCCGAAGATGTGGAGCCCGCACTCAGGAAGGCCTTCATCGACCACAAGGATGAGTTGGTCTTCATCGATTTCCAGACCAACCGCGAAGCCAATGTCTTCCCGATGGTGGCAGCCGGCAAGGGCCTGACCGACATGATCCTGGCCGAAGACCTGTAAGCGCGGAGAACGAGAAAATGCGTCACATCATTTCCATCCTGATCGAGAACGAAGCCGGTGCCCTGTCGCGTGTTTCCGGCCTCTTTTCCGCTCGCGGCTACAACATCGAAACCCTGACCGTCGCGCCGACCGAGGATGCATCCCTCTCGCGCATGACCATTGTTACCACGGGCTCCGAAGAAGTGCTCGAGCAGATCACCAAACAACTCAACAAGCTGGTCGACGTGGTCAAGGTCGTCGATCTCTCGGAAGCCGCGCATATCGAGCGCGAGCTCATGCTCATCAAGGTCCGCGCCACCGGCAAGGATCGCGAGGAGATGAAGCGCATGGCCGACATCTTCCGTGGTCGCATCATCGACGTCACCGACTCGACCTACGTCGTCGAACTCACCGGCTCCAGCAGCAAGCTCGATTCGTTCATCAGCGCCATCGACACTGGCCTGATCCTCGAAACCGTTCGTACCGGCGTCAGCGGCATTGGTCGTGGCGACCGCATCCTCAAAGTTTGAACCCAGATAGATCCACTGAAAGGACTCCCATGAAAGTCTATTACGACAAGGACGCCGACCTCTCCCTGATCAAGGGCAAGAAGGTCACCATCGTTGGCTACGGCTCGCAGGGCCACGCTCACGCCCAGAACCTCAAGGATTCCGGCTGCAAGGTCACCGTCGGCCTGCGCAAGGGCGGTGCTTCGTGGTCGAAGGCCGAGAAGGCCGGTCTCAAGGTCGAGGAAGTCGCCAAGGCCGTCAAGGGCGCCGATGTCGTCATGATCCTCCTGCCGGACGAGAACATCCCGGCCGTCTATTACAACGACGTCGAACCGAACATCAAGAAGGGCGCCGCGCTGGCCTTCGCCCACGGCTTCAACGTGCATTACAACCAGGTCGTGCCGCGTGCCGACCTCGACGTGATCATGGTCGCGCCGAAGGGCCCGGGCCACACCGTGCGCTCCGAGTACCTGAAGGGTGGCGGCGTGCCGTCGCTGATCGCCGTGCATCAGGACGTGTCGAAGAAGGCCAAGGACATCGCCCTGTCGTACGCCGCTGCCAACGGCGGCACCAAGGGCGGCGTGATCGAGACCAACTTCCGTGAAGAGACCGAGACCGACCTCTTCGGCGAGCAGGCCGTGCTCTGCGGCGGCGCCGTCGAGCTGGTCAAGATGGGCTTCGAGACCCTGGTCGAAGCCGGCTACGCCCCGGAAATGGCCTACTTCGAGTGCCTGCACGAGCTGAAGCTGATCGTCGACCTGATGTACGAGGGCGGCATCGCCAACATGAACTACTCGATCTCGAACAACGCCGAATACGGCGAGTACGTGACGGGTCCGGAAGTCATCAACGAAGAGTCGCGCTACGCCATGCGTAACGCTCTCAAGCGCATCCAGACCGGCGAGTACGCCAAGATGTTCATCCTCGAGGGCCGTACCAACTACCCGTCGATGACCGCGCGTCGCCGTCTGACGGCTGCTCACCCGATCGAGACGGTTGGCGAGAAGCTGCGCGACATGATGCCGTGGATCAAGAAGAACAAGCTGGTCGACCAGTCGAAGAACTAAGTCGCTACCGTTCTTGCTGAACGATGCTCGCCCGGTTTGCGCATGCATGCCGGGCGAGTTTCCTTTGGCCCCGCGAAAAGGTATCCTTTCGCCACTTTCTTGCTGAAACGGTGCGTTCGCGCACCTGATCGAACGACCTATGCCGGATCCCAAGCTTCCCCGCAAAGCGATCTTCAACCCGGAACTGCGCCGCAAGGGCATCTACATCCTGCCCAACCTGTTCACGACGGCAGCACTGTTCTCGGGTTTCTACGCCATCGTGATGGCGATGCAGGGCAGTTTCGAACGTGCAGCAGTGGCGATCTTCATCGCCATGGTGCTGGACGGGCTCGACGGCCGTGTTGCCCGCCTGACGCGCACGCAGTCGGCCTTTGGCGCCGAATACGATTCGCTGTCCGACATGGTTTCCTTTGGTGCCGCTCCGTCGCTGGTGATGTACGAATGGGCGCTCAAGGATCTTGGCCGGCTTGGCTGGATCGCTGCCTTCATCTACTGCGCCGGCGCGGCCCTGCGGCTGGCCCGCTTCAACACCACGCTGGAAGTGATGGACAAGCGTTATTTCCAGGGCTTGCCCAGCCCGGCGGCTGCCGCGCTGGTTGCCGGCTTCATCTGGGTCGCCATCGACAGTGGTTACGGCGGTGATGCGTTTCCGCTGCTTGCCGCTGCCACCACGATCTTTGCCGGCATCACGATGGTGACGAATGTCCGTTTCTACAGCTTCAAGGACATCAACCTGCGCAAGAGCGTGCCTTTCTTCGCGGTGGCCGCACTCGCGCTGGGCTTCGCCTTGATGGCGCTGAAACCGGAGGTGACCCTTTTCGGCTTTTTCGTCCTGTATGCGATGTCCGGTTACGTCATGGCCGGCATACGCCTCGTCGGCAGGAAAAAACCGGGAATCTGAGCTTCGCGTTAGGTCGCCGGGAAGCGCACTTCGACGCGGGTCCCGCCGCTGTCAGCGTCGTCGATCCGGATCGTTGCGCCATGCTGGGTCGCAATCCGGCGGACGATGGCGAGGCCGAGCCCGCAGCCCCCCGAGGTATCTTCAGAGAGACGAACGAAGCGTTCGAAGACATGCTCTCGCTGATCGGGCGGAATACCCGGGCCGCTGTCCTCCACCTGCAGGAACGCCTCGCTTCCATCACGGCCGCAACGGATCGTGACCCGGCCTCCGCGGGGGGTGTAGGCCAGCGCATTGTCGACCAGATTTCCCAGCAGTTCCTCAATCAGCAGCGGCGTACCCGCAATCGATGCGCTGTCCAGTTCAAAGCCGAGATCGATGTCCCGGGCGATCGTTGCTGGCAGCCAGAACTCCACACGCGTGCGGATAAGGGCCGCCAGATCAAGCGATGCACTCGTAGCCAGCCCGGCAGGCTCGGCGCGGGCGAGCGCCAGCAACTGGCGGACCAGGTGGGCGAGGCGGTGGGCTGCCGCCAGGATGCGCCCCAGTCGCTGGCGTTCTTCGGGAGCAGCTTCATGGACGGCTGATTCGACTTGTGCCTGCAACGCCGCAATCGGGGTGCGCAACTGGTGCGCCGCTTCGGATACGAAATGCCGTTGCGTTTCGATCGATTCGCCGAGCCGGACAAGCAGCTCATTGATTTCGTCGAGCACCGGCTGCAACTCGCGCGGTGCACTCTGGACGTCGATCGGGCTCAGATCGGTCGGCGAGCGCAGGGCCAGTTGCTGGCGCAGTTCGTCGAGCGGCGCCAGGACCGTGCGCAGGCCTACCCAGATGAAAATGAAGGAACCGGAGAGCAGTGCGATTCCGGGAAGCAGCATGCTGGTCACGAACTCCCGGATCATGCTGTCCCGCTTGACCAGCGTTGCGGCGACGAGAATCGTCGCGCCCTCGGCGGCACCAAGAGCCACGACGCGTACCGGGTGCGTCCCGACGCGGAGATCGTAAAAAACCTCGCTGCCGGTCGCAGGGAGCGTTGCCGGCAGTGGCAATACTTCCGATCCCGCAAGCCGGCGGCCGTCCCCCGATTGAATCCGGAAATAAACGCGATCGGCCGGTTCAACGAGCAATACGCGCTGGGCGTGTGATGGCAACTCGCTCGGAATGACATCCGGCGTCTGCATCATCTGCTCCTCGACCTCGGTCGCCGCGTCGAGCAGGCCCCGATCGTAAGCGTCGCGGGTCGCGCTGACCCCGATCGTGTATGCGGCAAGCCCGCCCGCCACCAGGAGCAACAGGGCGCCCGGTACCGCCCAGAGCAGCAGTCGCTGCCGGAGGCTGGATCGCCGCTGTGGCGATGTCGAAAATATCATTGATCGTCCAGGTAATAGCCCAGGCCGCGTACGGTGCGGATGGCGACGCCCGATGATTCAAGCTTCGCGCGCAGCCGCGACACGAAAACCTCGACGGCATTCGGGCTGCCATCCGATCCTGACTGGTAGAGCGCCTGAACGATTTCTTCCTTGCTGACGACACGTTTGGCATGGGCAGCCAGCAGCGAGAGAATCGACCATTCGCGTGCGGTCAGTTCAATCGGCGTACCGTTCGCCTCCGCGCGTTGCGAGACCAGGTCGAGGCGAAGCTGTCCAACGCTGATCTGCAGAGTGCCTTCGCTGGTACGGCGGCGCCCAAGTGCGCGGATCCGCGCTTCAAGTTCGGCCATGGCGACCGGCTTTACGAGGTAATCGTCTGCGCCGATATCGAGCAGCCGCACCCGCTCGTCGAGTGCATCGCGGGCCGATACGACAAGCACCGGCGTCTTGTTGCCCCGATTGCGGAGGCGCCTGAGAACGTCGCTGCCGTCGATGCCGGGGAGCCCGAGATCGAGAATCGCGACATCGTAGTCTGCCGCTTGCAGGCAAACGTCCGCCTGGTGGCCGTTGAATGCCTGCTGGACACTGTGCCCGGCGTGGGAGAGGGTGTTGGCGATGCCGTCCGCGAGAAGCGGGTCGTCTTCGATCAGCAGCAAATGCATGGCGATGTCGTGGTGGCCCAAATGGTCCGGCAACGATACCTTTTTCAGGAATGCCGGCATAGTGCCGGCAACATTGCGCCGATATCCGGTCGCAGACAGCGGAGTCGGGATCGGTCGCTATGGTGCTTCGTGCGCTAGAATTCCGACTTTCCCCCTTTGAATCTTTCCATTCTCGCCCGTGCATCGCGGGTGATCAGAAAGACCGGTACCTGGAGTCAGGCATGAAAGACCGTTTGGTAATTTTCGACACCACCCTGCGCGACGGCGAGCAGAGCCCCGGCGCCTCGATGACCAAGGAAGAGAAGATCCGCGTTGCCCGGCAACTCGAACGCATGAAGGTCGACGTGATCGAGGCCGGCTTTGCCGCTGCTTCCCCCGGTGATTTCGATGCGATCCACGCCATCGCCGAGGCGATCAAGGACTCGACCGTCTGTTCGCTGGCGCGCGCCAACGAGAACGACATCGGCCGTGCAGGAGAGGCGATCCGGCCGGCAAGATCGGGCCGCATCCATACCTTCATCGCAACCAGCCCGATCCACATGGAGAAAAAGCTGCGCATGACGCCCGATCAGGTCGTCGAGCAGGCCGTGAAGGCGATCGGCTGGGCGCGTAACTACACCGACAATGTCGAGTTTTCGGCCGAGGACGCAGGACGCTCCGAACTCGACTTCCTGTGCCGCATCTTCGAGCAGGTCATCAAGGCCGGTGCAACGACGATCAACGTGCCGGATACTGTCGGTTACAACCTGCCCGGCCAGTTCGCCGAGACGATCAAGCAGCTGATCGCCCGCGTGCCGAATTCGGACAAGGTGGTGTGGTCGGTGCATTGCCACAACGACCTTGGTCTCGCCGTTGCCAACTCGCTGGCCGCCGTGCTCGCAGGGGCGCGTCAGGTCGAGTGCACGATCAACGGTCTCGGAGAGCGTGCCGGCAACGCCTCGCTGGAAGAGATCGTCATGGCCGTGCGCACGCGCGCCGACGTCTTCCCGGTCGAGACCGGCATCGATGCCACGCAGATCGTGCCGGCATCCAAGCTGGTGTCCCAGATCACCGGTTATCCGGTACAGCCGAACAAGGCCGTGGTCGGTGCCAATGCCTTCGCTCACGAATCCGGCATTCATCAGGACGGCGTGCTCAAGCATCGCGAGACCTACGAGATCATGCGCGCGCAGGATGTTGGCTGGACGCAGAACAAGCTGGTGCTCGGCAAGCACTCCGGTCGCAACGCCTTCAAGACGCGCCTTGCCGAGCTGGGCATCGAACTCGCCAGCGACGAAGCGTTGAATGCCGCTTTCGCCCGCTTCAAGGAGCTCGCCGACAAAAAGCACGAGATCTTCGACGAGGACCTGCAGGCGCTGGTTTCGGACGAGACGGTGACGCCCGAGGATGAGCACTACAAGCTGGTGTATTCGCGCGTCTGCTCGGAAACCGGTGAAACGCCGCAGGCGGCGGTCACCCTGACCCTGGGCGGCGTCGAGCACAAGGCTGGTGCCTTCGGTGGCGGCCCGGTGGATGCCACGTTCAAGGCCATCGAGACGGTCGCGAAGAGCGGTTCGGAGCTGCTGCTCTACTCGGTCAATGCGATCACGACCGGAACCGATGCGCAGGGCGAGGTTACCGTGCGGCTCTCGCACGGCGGCCGTATCGTCAATGGTAACGGCGCCGACACCGATATCGTCATCGCCTCGGCGAAGGCTTACCTGAATGCCCTGAACAAGCTGCATTCGTCCGGCGACAAGGTAAAGGCACAGGGCGACGTCTGAGCGTCCAGGGTCCGTAACGATGATTTAGCCGCGGCATATGCCGCGGCTTTTTCATTGGGGCCGCGTCTGGCGCAGAAAGGTGACGGCGGCGGTGAAGAAGGAAACGGCGAGCCCGATTTCCGCGATCGCCAGCCATTGGCCGATGCCGTGATCCGACGTCGACCGCACGAGCCCTTCGGCGAAGTAGAGCAGGATCAACAGCGAACTCCACTTATAGGTGTAGCGTTTGCCGTGCAGGATGCCGAACAGCGCCGCCAGCAGTGGCAGCACCTTGAAGACGAGTGCCGAGCCGCCCGGCTGGATCGGTGCCAGCCGCAGTTCCCATGCAATACCGAGGAAGATCAGTGCGATCAGGCTGGTGCAGGCAGCCAGATAGGCCAGGCGGGTTGTCATGCGGCGAAGGCTTCCGTGGGGTGGCGGTGGTTCGGGTCGGGCGCCCGTGCCGGAAGGCATTGGCTGAGGGGGAAAACGAGAAGGCCCGACATCGCGCTATTATACCGGCCCTATGCCGAATACCCGCTCAAACGGCCGTTCCGGTCGCCCGCGTCTGCGCCGCATCGCTGCGCCGCTGCTCTATCGGGCAATGCGCCGATTCATGTCGGACGACTTCGACCAGATCACGGCAAGCCTGGCCTTCACGACGCTGCTGTCGCTGGTCCCGATGGTGGCCCTCGTGCTGGCCATCGTTTCGGCACTGCCATCCTTCTTCGCCTTCATCGAGAATGCGGACCGGATGATCGTGAACAATCTCCTGCCGCCGGGTTCCGCGGGCATTATCTCGACGAAGGTCATGCAGTATTCGCGACGGGCGGCCGAAGTCAGTTGGCTGGGCGTCGGCTTTCTCGTCGTCACCGCGATCCTGCTGCTGAACACCATCGAGCGCGCGTTCAATCATGTCTGGCGCGTTCGTGAGCCGCGCCCGGTCTGGCGCCGCGTGCTGCTCTATGCCGTCGTTATTGCCGTGTGGCCGCTGCTGATCGGCAGCCTTGCGGCCGGCGTTTCCTACGGCGTTACTTCGTCGCTCGGTCTGGTCGGAGAGTTGCCCTGGTTGCGGGCGAAGATGCTCAGGGTGTTTTCGATCGGGATGCTGGCGCTGTTTTTCTCGTGGCTGTATTACGCTGTACCCAATGCGGCCGTACGCTGGCGCGATGCATGGATTGCCGGCCTGGCTTCGGCACTGGGATTTGTCCTGCTGCAGAATGCGTTCGAGTGGTATCTCGCCTATTTCCCTTCCTACAAGGCGATTTATGGCGCATTTGCGGTGGTGCCGATCTTCCTGCTCTGGGTCTATCTGTCCTGGGCTCTGGTGCTATTGGGTGCCCTGATCGCGCATTTCCTGCCTGAATTCGAGCATGGCGGAGGAAGGGCGCGCCGCCGGCGTGGAAGCGACTAGGGTCTGCTCACCTATTTACGGTGGATTGCGCTGTTTCGGCATCGGTGCGGATGCTAGGCACAAGGCACCGCGAATGGCATTCCCTTCGCAAACCTTGTGACGACGCAGGCATGCCCATGCCGGAACAACCGAGAGGGAAAGGCGCTGGCCGGGCACATCGCGTCGTTACCGGTCGCTTGTGGAAATCACTGCACCGCGCGCCCGGCGCCTCGCGCTGTGCCCCGCCAGTGCCTTGCGCAAGCATCGTTTGTCCGTGAGCTGACCCTAGGACAGCGGGCGAGGTTCGAAAGCGAAGACTTCGATATTGGCGGTCTGCTCGTCGAGATGCGTGGCGATCACTTCGCGCAGTTCGAGGTTTTCCTTCTCGATCATGAGGACCATGCGCTCGGCGCCTGCATGTGTTGTACCGGTTGGTGCCACCAGCATTTCTGCAGGACGCAGTGGCGGCAGTTCCGGCAATACGAGCACCGGTTGCTGAATACCGCTGCCGTTCATGGCCCGCGACGTGCAGGCGAGGATTGCCGGGGTCGCCCGCGTGGCGAGGACCTGCAGACCGATTTCCAGGTGTTCCGGGTTTTCCGAAAGCGCCCAGCGCACGATGCAGATCTGCCAGTCGGCGACGTTTTCGGTCCGCAGCGCCACGATGTCGCCCGGCGTCACCCGGTTGGTCTTCCCGGTGACATGCATCAGCGCGTAACCATCCGGGCTTTCGTTGGTGACCATCCAGCTCGTCAGTTCGCCGGCCTGTGTTTCGTCGTCGTGGAAAAGCTGCCATAGCGCCTGCAGCCCGATACAGAGGACAGCCCGGTAGTTTTGCCGGCGGCGGGTGAAGCGGCGTTTGCCGGAATGTCCCCAATACAGCGCCAGTCGGCGCAGGATGCCCTGTACCGAGGGGGCAATGAAATCGTCCGGCAGATCGATATCGCGAGGTGCAGCCCCGGCGTCGAGGGCTGTGACCTGTTCCTCTGCCAATTGAGCGATCCGTTCGCAATTCAGGCACATCGCGCCCGCCGGTGGCGGCCTGCGCGCAGCAGCGACGGGGGGCTGGTCGCGCTCCGGGTCGATATGGAAAATTCCCGCATCGGTCATCCCCTCCGTCGCCGCGATCAGATTGACGCGGGAGCCGAAGCGCAGGATGTAATCGACGACCACGTCGATTTCCCGCGAGGTGAATGATGCCGGTTGCGCGCTGGCGAGCAGTAGCGCCCGCTGGTAGACCTCCCGCGGCGAACTGCCGGCCCCGCGCGCCGGCTGTTCGGTGACGCCGGCTTCGTTCGCCATGCGATACGCGCGGTGCATCAGCAACCAGACGCCGGGTGCGGCTGGAGATGCCGAGTAATCGCTGATCAGCAGATGGCTGGAAAGCGCGTCGAGAGCGCGCCAGAGCGTCAGCTCGGGCGGGCGGCGCAAACCCTTGATGAGATGCGCGTCAAGGTCGCCAAATGTATTCAGGTAGTCCTCGGCAACCATCAGCAGCACATCCTGCATGCCGCGGACGGTTTGGCGTGTTTTGCGCGAGAGCGGCAGGGAAACGCCCGTCAGGTCGGGAATCAGGCGCTGCACGGTCCCATGGGCGCGGGTGTAGAGCAGGTCGAGTACCTTGTGGCGCTGGTGGGCGGCCGTGGCGGTTTCGCGCAAGGCCGTCAGGTGCGCATGCAAGGGCGCGAGCTCGTCCTCGGGATGGCGGGCGGCGGGTGTGGCCAGCCATTCAAGGATCGCCTTCAGGTCGATCAAGGCCAGCTCGTCGTCCTTAAGGGATTGATTCTGTATTGTTTCTTCGGTTTCTGACATTTGGGTGGGCAGCATTGTAGCCCCCGCATTATAGTGACCGCCCCGTCCGGATGTCGTGCAGAAAATCACGAATCCTGCGCCGATGTGCCGGTGACGGGAGGCTTTCAACTCAGGCGTAACTAGGGGATTGTTTTGTCGTGGTTTCTTGCTATAATCTCCCCCTTTTTCTGAATCCGGAAGAGAACACAATGGTTGTGATTCGCCTGGCCCGTGGTGGCTCCAAGAAGCGTCCGTTCTACAACATCGTCGCCGCTGATTCGCGCAATCGCCGCGATGGCCGTTTCATCGAGCGTGTTGGTTTCTACAATCCCGTTGCCTCCGGCGCCGAAGAGCCGCTGCGCATCGCGACCGATCGCCTGACTTACTGGCAGCAGAACGGCGCCCAACTGTCGCCGACCGTTGCCCGTCTGGTCAAGCAAGCCGCCAAGGCTGCTGCTTAAGTTTCACGCATCCCCTTGACCGGCTGCGCCTTCATTGTCCTCGGCAAGATTGTCGGGGCCTACGGGGTGCAGGGCTGGGTCAGGGTGCATCCCTTCGCCGACGATCCGTCCTCCTGGGGGCGGATGCAGGCATGGCAACTGGGCCGAGAGGACGAAGCGCCGGAAACCTGGCGTGAGGTCGTTCCGCTGCGCAGCAAGCTGCAATCCGATGGCTTGCTGGTCCAGTTGGAAGGTGTCACCGACCGCACTGCGGCGGAGGCGCTGAAGGGGTCGCTGGTTGGTGCGGCGCGCGATGCGTTGCCGGCGACCGGCAAGGATGAGTATTACTGGGCCGATCTGATCGGCCTCGATGTGGTGAATGGTCGTGACGAGCGCCTCGGTTCGGTGAAGGAACTGATCGAGTCCGCTGCCAGTGACGTGCTGGTGGTCATTGCCGATGACGGTACGCAAAGGCTGCTGCCCTTCGTCAGTGCCGTCGTACTCGAGGTGGATGTCGCCGCGAAGCGCATCCGCGTCGAATGGGAAGCTGACTGGTGACGCTGCACATCGATGCCGTGACCATCTTCCCGGAGATGTTCGCGGCGCTTACCGAGTGCGGTGTGACGCGGCGGGCGCAGGAAGACGGTATCTGGTCGATCGGGTTCGAGAACCCGCGCGATCATGTGACGAACAATTACCGGACGGTGGACGACCGGCCTTACGGCGGCGGCCCCGGGATGGTGATGCTGCCTGAACCGCTGGAGGCTGCGATCGGCGCAGCGAAGGCGAGGCAGCGCGAGGCAGGCGTGGCGGCGAGTCGCGTCATCTACCTCTCGCCGCAGGGCAAGCCGCTCACTCATGAGCGGGTGATGCAGATGGCGAACGCAGATGAAGGATTGATCCTCCTCTGCGGGCGCTACGAAGGAATTGACGAGCGGCTGATCGAGCGCTGCGTCGATGAGGAAATCTCGATCGGGGATTTCGTGCTCTCCGGAGGCGAGATCCCGGCGATGGCGCTGATCGATGCCGTCGTCAGGCAGTTGCCGGGTGTGCTCAACGATGCACAGTCGGCGGTAGAAGATTCGTTCGTGTCGGGCCTGCTGGATTGCCCGCACTACACGCGGCCCGAGGAATACGAGGGTTTGCGGGTACCGGAGGTGCTGCTTTCCGGTCACCACGAGAAGATTCGTCGCTGGCGGCTGAAACAGTCGCTGGGGCGGACCTGGCAGCGGCGCCCGGAGTTGTTGGCCGGACGCAAGTTGTCAAAAGAGGAAACGCAACTCCTGGCGGAATACAAAACCGAACTGGAGCAATGCGGTCAGGAAAACTTAGGAGCTTAAAAATGAATCTGATTCAGCAACTCGAGCAGGAAGAAATTGCCCGTCTGGGCAAGACCGTTCCCGAATTCGCCCCGGGCGACACCGTCATCGTTCAGGTGAAGGTCAAGGAAGGTAACCGTGAGCGTCTGCAGGCTTACGAAGGCGTCGTCATCGCCAAGCGCAACCGTGGCCTGAACTCGGGCTTCACCGTGCGTAAGATCTCCTCCGGCGAAGGCGTCGAGCGTACCTTCCAGACCTACTCCCCGCTGGTCGCCTCGATCGAAGTGAAGCGTCGTGGCGACGTGCGTCGCGCCAAGCTGTACTACCTCCGCGAGCGTTCCGGCAAGTCGGCCCGCATCAAGGAAAAGCTGGTCAGCAAGAAGGCCGAGGCGTAATCGCCGCCGGTTTCTTCAGACCCAACAAAAAAGGCGCCTCGGCGCCTTTTTTGTTTGTCGATGCCGCCAGCAATCAGTCGGCGCCGCAGTACCCGGAAGCGCGGTTCTTGTCGCGCTCGATCAGTGCGTAGGCCGAGTGGTTGTGGATCGATTCGAAGTTCTCCGATTCGACCACATAGGCAGAAATGCGCTTTTCGGCGTTCAGCCGCGCGGCAACGTCGCGCACCATGTCCTCGACGAACTTCGGATTGTCGTAGGCGCGTTCCGTCACGTACTTTTCATCCGGGCGCTTCAGCAGTCCGAACAACTCGCAGGACGCTTCAGCCTCCACCAGCGAAATGATTTCTTCCAGCCACATGTGCTCGTCGAGGCGCGCCGTGACGGTGACGTGCGAGCGCTGGTTGTGCGCACCGTACTCGGAAATCTTCTTCGAGCACGGACACAGGCTGGTGACCGGCACGACGATCTTGACTGTCGACACCACTTCGCCACTACAGATGTCGCCGATGAAGGTGACGTCGTAGTCCATCAGGCTCTGTACGCCGGAGACCGGGGCGGCCTTGTTCACGAAATACGGGAAGTTCATCTCGATGTGGCCACTCCCGGCCTCGAGACGTTCGACCATCGAGGACAGCATCGCCGGAAAATTCTCGACCGAGATCTCGCGTTCGTGACCGTTGAGGATTTCCACGAAGCGCGACATGTGCGTGCCCTTGAAATTGTGCGGCAGGCTGACGTACATGTTGAAGACAGCGATGGTGTGCTGCACGCCGCCGGTCTTGTCCTGAACCTTGACCGGGTGGCGGATGGCCTTGATGCCGACCTTGTTGATGGCGATCTGGCGCGTATCGGCCGAACCCTGGACATCTTCCATGGCGGCGGGGGCTTGCGGTGCATTCATTGCGGTTCTCTGTGGCCGTTCGTTATTGTTGCGCCTGCTGGCGAGCCGTGATGGCGTGGACGATGCCGTCACCATCGAGGCCGAGTTCGGCCAGCAGCCGTGCGTGGTCGCCGTGATCGATGAATCGGTCGGGGAGGCCGAGACGGAGATGTGCCACCTTGCAACCGGCTTCTTCCAGGACCCGCGCCACCTCCGAGCCGGCGCCGCCGATCAGGGCATTCTCTTCGACGCTGACGAGCAGGGAATGTTCCCCTGCCAGCTGCAAAATCAGTTCGCGGTCGATCGGCTTGACGAAGCGCATGTTCGCCACCGTGGCATCGAGCGCTTCGCCAGCGGTCAGTGCCGGCGCCAGCATGCTGCCGAATGCGAGGATGGCAACATTCCTGCCCTGGCGACGGATTTCGCCCTTGCCGAGCGGCAGCGTCGCGAGATCGGTGCCCGGCACCTTGCCCATGCCGGCGCCCCGCGGGTAGCGCACGGCGCTCGGTCCGTCGAGCGTCATCGCCGTCGATAGCAGCCGGCGGCATTCGGCCTCGTCGGCGGGCGTCATGACGACCATGTTCGGGATGCAGGTCAGGTACGAGATATCGAAGGTGCCGTGGTGGGTCGGGCCGTCGGCGCCGACCAGGCCGCCGCGGTCGATGGCGAACACCACCGGCAGATTCTGCAGCGCAACGTCATGGACCAGCTGATCGTAGGCGCGCTGCAGGAAAGTCGAGTAGATCGCGACGACCGGCTTGAGGCCTTCGCAGGCCAGGCCGGCGGCAAACGTGACGGCATGCTGCTCGGCAATGCCGACATCGTAGTAGCGATCGGCGAACTGCTCGGCGAAGCGCACCATGCCCGAACCTTCGCGCATCGCGGGGGTGATGCCGACGAGGCGCGGATCGGCGGCCGCCATGTCGCACAGCCAGTCGCCGAAGACCTGCGTGTAGGTCAGCTTTGGCGCTGCAGCGGGCGGTTGTATGCCGATGTCCGGCTGGAACTTGCCGACGCCGTGGTAGAGGATGGGGTCGGCCTCGGCCTGCTTGTAGCCCTGGCCCTTCTTGGTGATCACGTGCAGGAACTGCGGCCCCTTCAGGTCGCGCAGGTTCTGCAGCGTCGGGACCAGCGAGTCGAGATCGTGGCCGTCGATCGGGCCGATGTAGTTGAAACCGAATTCCTCGAACAGCGTGCCCGGCGTCAGCATGCCCTTGACGTGCTCCTCGACGCGGTTGGCGAACTCGAGCAGTGGCGGTGCGACGCCAAGCACCTTTTCGCCGGCGCGGCGCGCGGCATTGAAGGTGCGGCCGGAGAACAGCCGGGCGAGGTACTTGTTGAGCGCCCCGACCGGCGGCGAGATCGACATGTCGTTGTCGTTGAGGATGACGAGCAGGTCGGCATCGGCGACGCCGGCGTTGTTCAGCGCCTCGAAGGCCATGCCCGCCGACATCGCGCCGTCGCCGATGATGGCGACGACCTTGCGCTGCTCGCCCTTCTGCTTTGCGGCCAGCGCCATGCCGAGCGCGGCCGAGATCGAGGTCGAGGAGTGGCCGACGCCGAAGGTGTCGTACTCGCTTTCGCTGCGCTTGGGGAAGCCGGACAGGCCATCGTGCATACGCAGCGTGTCCATGCGCTCGCGACGGCCGGTCAGGATCTTGTGCGCATAGCACTGATGGCCGACATCCCAGACCAGCCGGTCTGCCGGCGTGTCGAAGACATAGTGCAGCGCCACCGTCAGTTCGATGGTGCCGAGGTTCGACGAGAAGTGGCCACCCGTTTGCGAAACCGACTCGACGAGGAAGTTGCGCAGTTCGTCGGTCAGTTGCGGGAGATCGCGCCGATCAAGCCTGCGCAGGTCAGCCGGTGAAGCAATGCCGGGCAGCAGCGGCGTGGTACGGGAGTCGCTCATGGGGGCGTCTTCTAGAATTTCCGGTGGGCGATGAAGGCCGCAAGTTCGGCCAGGCGCTGGCTGCGTGTGCCGAACGGCTTCAGGCTGTTCAGCGCGTCGGTTTCAAGCTCACCCGCGAAGCGGCGTGCGCCTTCGAGGCCGAGCAGGCTGACGTAGGTCGGCTTGTCGGCGGCGGCATCCTTGCCGGCTGTCTTGCCGAGCGTGGCCGTGCTGGCCGTGCAGTCGAGGATGTCGTCGACCACCTGGAACAGGAGGCCGGCACGTTTCGCGAAGCGGTCCAGTGCGGCACGCTCGTCGTCCGGCATGGCGTCACCACAGAGGGCGCCAAGCAGGATGGCCGCGCGGATCAGGGCGCCGGTCTTCAGCGCGTGCATCAGTTCGAGTTCCGGCTGGGTCAGCGGCTTGCCGACCGAGTCGAGGTCGATCGCCTGGCCGCCGGCCATGCCGCAGGAGCCGGAAGCGACGGCGAGGACGCGCACCATCTCGACCTGGCGTGCCGGCGCCAGGCCTTTCTGGCGGGCTAGGATCTCGAAGGCCTGTGTCTGCAGGCTGTCGCCGACCAGCAGCGCGGTCGGCTCGTCGTATTCGACATGGCAGGTCGGGCGTCCGCGACGCAGCACGTCGTCGTCCATGCACGGCAGATCGTCGTGGACCAGCGAATAGACGTGGATGCATTCAACCGCGCAGGCAGCGGCGTCCAGGGCATCCGGCGCCGCGCCGGTGATCTCGCCGGCGGCAAAGGCCAGCAGCGGCCGCACGCGCTTGCCGCCGCCCAGTGTGCTGTAGCGCATCGCCTGATGCAGACGGGCAGGAATCGATTCCGCGGCGGGCAATGCTCGTGACAGTGCGCTTTCGACCCGCGCCTGGACGTCGCTCATCCAGTCGGAGAAATTCTGGCTCAAGGCTGTTCTCCGCCGTCCAGCGGGCGAAGGATGCCATTGTCGAGGACGCGCACCTTTTCCTCGGCGTCGGCCAGTTGCCGCTGGCAGTGCTGCAGCAGTTCGACGCCACGCCGGTAGGCGCTCAAGGATTCCTCCAGCGGCAGCTGGCCGGCTTCCATCGCGGCGACGAGTTTTTCCAGCTCGGCGAGCGCCGCTTCGAATTTCAGCTCGGCAACGCCGGGAGCGGATGTGGACGGGGATGAAACTGCTGTTTTTGCCATGGGGCGGGAGTCTGGCACAGGCGTGTGCGCAAAAGTCGAGGAAAACCCCGAAAAATACCGTAAATAGAGGCTTTTGGTCAAATTGGCCGGCGCGGTACAATAGCTGTTTTGGTCTCTGGCCTTTGTCTTTCAGGAGGCGTGGAATGTCCGACATCGCATCGGCCGCAAAACTTGCCCCGGCGGCTTCCCAGCTGCCGGTCAACTGGTACTTCGACGAGAAGCTCTTCGAGATGGAGAAGAAGCTCATCTTCGATGCCGGGCCGGGCTATGCGGGTCACGAGCTGATGGTGCCGGAACTGGGCAACTATCGCACGCAGGAGTGGCTGGACCACGCGCGCATGCTGGTCAGGAACGACGATGCCGTCTGGCGCATGTCGAACGTCTGCCGCCATCGCCAGGCGATCATGCTGCAGGGGAGAGGCACCATCGACCGTACCGTGGTCTGCCCCATCCACCGCTGGACCTACGACCGCCAGGGCGAGCTGATCGGCGCGCCGCACTTTCCGCAGAATCCCTGCCTGCACCTCGACAAGCAGAAGCTGGAAAGCTGGAACGGCCTGCTCTTCGCCGGCCCGCGCTCGCCCAACGCCGACCTCGGCGGCATGGCCATCGCCGGCGATTTCGACTTTTCCGGCTACAAGCTCGACAAGGTCGAGATCCACGAGTGCAACTACAACTGGAAGACCTTCATCGAGGTCTACCTCGAGGATTACCACGTCGTCCCCTATCACCCCGGCCTCGGCAACTTCGTCACCTGCGACGATCTGACCTGGCAGTTCGGAGACTGGTACTCGGTACAGCGCGTCGGTATCACCACGCTGCAGAAATCCGGCTCGAAGACCTACGAGCGCTGGCAGCAGGCGGTGCGCGACTACTACGGCGAGGACAAGCCGAAGCAGGGCGCGGTGTGGCTGACCTACTACCCCAACATCATGGTCGAGTGGTACCCGCACGTGCTGGTCGTGTCGACGCTGATCCCGCGTGACGTGGACAAGACCACCAACGTCGTCGAGTTCTACTACCCCGAGGACATCGCGCTGTTCGAGCGCGAGTTCGTCGAGGCCGAGCAGGCCGCCTACATGGAGACGGCCATCGAGGACGACGACATCGGCGAGCGCATGGACCGCGGCCGCCTGGCGCTGATGAAGGAAGGGCGCAACGAGGTCGGTCCGTACCAGTCACCGATGGAAGACGGCATGCAGCACTTCCACGAGTTCTATCGCCGCATCATGGGCGAACACCTGCGCTGACATGTAAAGGATGAGAATGACGCCGGCCTGCGCCGGCGTTTTTCATTGAGAAACGATGCAAGCCCTGTGGATGGTTGTCGCCAGCTTTCTCTTCGCCGCCATGGGCGTGTGCGTGAAGCTGGCCGCCGATACCTTCTCGGCCCCGGAAATCGTCTTCTACCGCAGCGCCATTTCGCTGCTGCTGATGTTCGGGCTGATGCGCCTGCGCGGCATCGGTTTCGCGACGCCGAACCTGCGTCACCAGATCTTCCGCGGTGCCAGCGGTTTCGTCTCGCTGCTCATGTACTTCTACGCGATCGCGATGCTGCCGCTGGCGACGGCGGTGACGCTGAACTACACCTCGCCGATCTTCCTGGCCCTGTACTTCGCCGCCTTTGCCGGCATGCGCTTGCGCGGGGGCATGATCGTCGCACTGGTGATCGGCTTCGTCGGGGTTGTCGTCCTGCTGCGGCCGACACTGCAAGCGGAGCAACTGCTCGGCGGCCTGATCGCGCTCGGCTCAGGCATCGTCTCCGGGCTCGCCTACTTCAACGTGCGCGAGCTCGGCGCACGCGGAGAGCCCGAAGCGCGGACCGTGTTCTACTTCTCGCTCTTCGCCACGCTGTGCAGCGCAGCGTGGATGCTGCTCTACGAATTCCATCCGGTCGACCTCCACGGCGGACTGCTGCTCTTCGGGGTCGGTGCTTTCGCCACGCTCGCGCAGCTCTGCATGACGCGCGCCTACAAGCGGGGCAAGCCGATTGTCGCGGCCAGCCTGGCCTACACCGCAATCGTCTTCGCCAGCCTTTTCGGCATGGTGATCTGGGGCGAGGTGCTCTCCGTCTGGGCCTGGGTGGGCATCGGCCTGATCGTCGCTAGCGGCATCGCGGCCTCCCGCTTTTCGCGCGCTGAATCCGTCACCATCGCGGCCGAACAGGATTAAACTGAAAACACCAAGCGGCATCACCACAAACCACAATCACGGAGTCCTGCAATGATCGTCACCGACCACCAACCGAAACGTGTCAACGTCGCTGTCTTCGGCGAGTTTTCACTGGCCGATTACAAGGAGTTCGAGGAACTGGTCAATTACAAGGTGAAATTCGAAGGGCCGGTCGACCTGTTCTTCGATCTGCGCCAGATGGGCGATTTCACGCTCGACGTGGCGTGGGAGGAATTGAAGTTCTCGCGTTCGCACGCGCACAACTTCAACCGCATCGCCGTCATCACCGACAGCCAGTGGGTGACCTGGACGGCCTGGCTGTCGCAGATCTTCGTCGATGCCGAAATGAAGATCTTCGACGACGCCGGCGACGCCGCCGCCTGGCTGGACGGCGCTGCCTGATCCTGATGGATTACACGACCCTCGTCGACGGCGCCACGCTGCAGCAGCATCTCGACGATCCCGCGTGGTGCGTCGTCGACCTGCGCCACCAGCTGGCCGACACGGCCTACGGCGAACGTGCCTATGCTGCCGCGCACATTCCCGGTGCCATCTTCCTGCATCTCGACCGCGATCTTTCGGGGCCGATGACCGGGACGAACGGCCGGCATCCGCTGCCCGATCCCGAGCGCCTCAAGGCGCGCCTCGGCGCTGCCGGCATCGGTAACGGAACCCAGGTCGTCGTCTATGACGACGCGCAGGGCATGATCGCCGGCCGCCTGTGGTGGCTGTTGCGCTGGCTCGGGCATTCCCGCGTCGCCTTCCTCGATGGCGGTTTTCCGCTCTGGCAGGCGGAAGGGCGGCCGGTCGACAGTGTCGTCCCGTCGCGCGCGCCAGCGCAGTTCCTCGGTATCCCGGATCCGACCATGCTGATCGATGCGGCAGTGCTGCACGCCAGCCTAGATTCCCCGGAGCTGTGCCTGATCGATGCCCGCGGCCCCGATCGCTTCCGCGGCGAGAACGAAACCATCGACCCCGTCGGCGGTCACATCCCCGGCGCGCGCAACCGCTTCTTCAAGGACAACCTCGAACCCGACGGCCGTTTCAAGCCGGCGGCGGTGTTGCGCGCCGAGTATCTGGCCCTGATGGCCGGCGCGGCGCCGGCGCAGGTCGTGGCGCAATGTGGTTCCGGTGTTTCGGCCTGCCTCGACCTGCTCGCCATGGAGATCGCCGGCCTGCATGGCGCGCGCCTCTACGCAGGTTCGTGGAGCGAATGGTGCAGTGACCCGGCGCGCCCGGTGGCACGCTGAACGATATCTTTCCGGAGGTAAAAATGCGTCGAAAGCTCATGTTGGCGGCACTCCTCGGCCTGAGCGCCACTGCCACGCTCGCTGATCCGCCCGAGGGTAAGGGCAAGGGAAAACACAAGAAGGGGGAGGCGGCTGAATCGAGCGGCGCCTCCACGACCAGCCTGGTCACTGCCGGCATCACGGCGGCCATCGCCCGCCAGTACGCGCTCGACTCGGGTGTGAAGACCGGAAGCTACAAGCCGCTCCCGCCGGGAATCCAGAAAAATCTCGCGCGTGGCAAACCACTGCCGCCGGGCATCGCCAAGAAGCATGCGCCGTCGTCCATGCTCGGCCGACTGCCGCAGCACCCCGGCTACGAGTGGCAGATGGCGGGAACCGACCTGGTGCTCGTCCAGATCGGCACCGCGATCGTTGCCGACGTGCTGAAGGATGTTTTTCGCTAGAACATCCCGGCAACCCAGTCCGGCTTTTGCTATCGTTCAATGACTCACCATGCTTCCCGGAGGTCGTCATGTCGCGTGTATTGATCCTGCTGCTTTCGCTGTGCTGCATCTCCGGTAGTGCCCTGGCGCAGGGCAAGAGCGGTTCGCACGGTGGCGGGCCGCCTTCGTCCGTGCCGGCGGCTTCGCCTGCGCCAGCCTCGCCGCCGAGCGGGGCTTCCGGCGGCGGCGCATCGCCGTCCGCGGGATCTTCCGCCAGCGTGGTCCCCGCCGCTGCGCCGACATCGAGCGTCGCCGTTTCCGGCGGTACGCCGACAGCGACGACGCTGCCCGCCCTGCCTGCGCTGCCATCCGGCAGCGGCCTGCCGGCAAGCCCCGCGCTGGTCCCGCCGCCACCCGCTTCGGCCGCGGATTGCGTCCGGGACGCCCGCGGCACGGCCAAGCCGGGCGAGGCCGGAAAATGTCAGTGAGGCGCTGAGGCGCGGGGGGGCTGCCCTGCCCGCAGCCTTCAGTTCAGTTCCGGCAGCAGATGCTTCGTCCACAGGCTTTCGGCAAAGCGGCTGCGGAAGAAACCGAAGTGCCCGATCCGCTTCACGCCGAGGTCGCGCGGGGCAATGCGCTTCATCGTGCGTCGGGCATTCGTGTAGAACCCGTGCAGCGATTCGGTATTCTTCACCGACATGAACTCGTCATCGGTGAAGGAGAACGAGACGATCGGTGCCTTCACCGACGCGTACTGCCGGCGCACCGGTTCGCCCTCGACGCCGACCGCGTAGTCGGGGTGCCGGCACCAGCGCTGCCACTGCGCCATCACCCCGCGCGGCAGGTCGCCGACCTTCTTCAGTTTCCGGCCGGGGAAATAGCCGAACAGCGGCAGCACCACCGGCACCACGAAATACCACAGCCACCACACATAGAGGCGCAGCGACCAGGTGTTCTGCAGCCAGTAACCGCTGCCTGAGCCGACCGTGATCGCCTTCGCCAGCCGCGCGTGCTGCGGGAAGAAGGCGAGGATCTGGCCGCCCAGGCTGTGGCCGATCCAGTACAGCGGCACCTCGGGGAAGCGCTGCGTCAGCGCGTCGGCAGCCGCCGTGCAGTCGAGCTTCGCCCAGTCGAAGATGTCGGCCTCGAATCCGCGCAGGCTGCCATGACGCGAATGACCCATGCCGCGGTAGTCGAAGGTCGCCGCCGCGTAGCCGTGCAGCGCCAGCCAATTGGCGAAATCGGCGTAGTACTCCTGGCTGACGCCCATCGCCGGCACGATCAGCACAGCGCCGCGTGGTGTCGGGTAGGCCGCGCCGGGTGCGTAGAAACGCGCTGCCAGTGCATGGCCGTCGGCCGCGTGGATGGTTTCGGGTTCCGGGTGCTTGCTCATTTCCGGGCTCCTTTGGCGGATGCAGCGGGGGCGGCGTTCAGCAGCATTGCGACCGCCGCTTCCGCCAGTGCGTCGACCGACAGGTCGCCATCGGCGCGGTACCAGTGGCTGCTCCAGTTGAGCATGCCGAAGAGCAGCAGGCGCACCGGCGCTGCTGCGGACGCCAGCTTGCCGGCCTTCTGCAGTGCATCGAGCGTTTCCTGCCAGGGCACCTGATAGCGGTCGAAGGCGGCGGCGATCTCGGTGCGGGCCTTGTCGTCCAGTGCACGCGTCTCGCTCACCAGCAGCGGCGAGCGGCAGTCGCCCTCGAGCAGGGTGCCGAGGTGGGTGCGGACCAGCATGCGCAGGCGCTGCTCGGGGTCGGCGATGCCATCGATCGCGGCGAGCAACTGCGCGTTGCCGGCATCCAGCCCCTCGATCATCGCGGCCTTCAGCAGCTCCTGCTTGCTGCGGAAGTGGTAGAACGGGCTGCCCGAGCGCATGCCCACGGCCTCGGCGATATCGCGCGTGGTGGTCGCGTCAAAGCCCTTCTCGACGAACAGCTTCGCTGCGGCGCGCAGCAACTCGGCGCGGCGGTTGGGTTCGAGCCCGGTGTCAGCCTTGCGGCGCGGCATCGCGAACTCCTCGGCTCACAGGGCGGCGGCGATGCGCGTGCCCTGGTCGATGGCGCGCTTGGCATCGAGTTCGGCGGCGACGTCGGCACCACCGATCAGTGTGACGGGAATGCCAGCCGCTTCCAGCGGGGCCTGCAACTCGCGGCGCGATTCCTGTCCGGCGCAGACGACGATGGTGTCGACGGGCAGGGTCTTCGTCTCGCCGCCGACCGTGATGTGCAGGCCCGCCTCGTCGATGCGCTCGTAGCTGACACCGGGAATCATCGTCACGCCGCGCTTCTTCAGCAGGGTGCGGCGGATCCAGCCGGTGGTCTTGGCCAGCCCGTCGCCGACCTTCGACTCCTTGCGCTGCAGCAGGTACACCTTGCGCGGCGCCTTCTCGTCGACCGCCGGCTTGAGGCCGCCGCGGCTGGCGTAGGTCGGGTCGATGCCCCATTCGCTGTTGAAGCGCTCGGCTTCACTGCGCTCGTCGTGGGAATGCGTCAGGAACTCGCCGACGTCGAAGCCGATGCCGCCGGCGCCGATGATCGCCACCGATTTTCCCGCCACCTTGCGGCCCTCGATGATGTCGAGATAGGTCGCCACCTTGTCGGATTCGACCCCGGGGATCGCCGGTTTGCGCGGGCTGATTCCCGTGGCCAGCACGACATGGTCGAAACCTTCGGCCTTCAGCGCATCGGCTTCGGCACGGGTGTTCAGGCGCAGTTTCACGCCGGTCGTTTCGATGCGTTTGCCGAAGTAGCGCAGCGTCTCGTTGAAGTCCTCCTTGCCGGGGATCTGCCTGGCGATGTTGAACTGCCCACCGATGCGGTCGGCCGCGTCGAACAGCGTCACGTCGTGGCCGCGCTCGGCGGCCGTCGTGGCGCAGGCCATGCCGGCCGGGCCGGCGCCGACGACGGCGACCTTCTTCGGGAATTCCGCTTTCGTGATCGAAAAGGTCGTTTCGTGGCAGGCGCGCGGGTTGACCAGGCAGGAGGTCAGCTTGCCGTTGAAGATGTGGTCGAGGCAGGCCTGGTTGCAGGCGATGCAGGTGTTGATCTCATCCGCCTTGTTGGCCGCCGCCTTGTTCACGAAGAACGGATCGGCGAGGAAGGGGCGCGCCATCGACACCATGTCGGCACAACCCGAGGCGAGCACGTCCTCGGCCACTTCCGGCGTGTTGATGCGGTTGGTCGTGATCAGCGGGATCTTCACCGCACCCTTGAGGCGCTTCGTCACCCAAGCGAAGGCGGCGCGCGGCACCATCGTCGCGATGGTCGGGATGCGCGCTTCGTGCCAGCCGATGCCGGTGTTGATGATGGTCGCGCCGGCCGCCTCGATGGCCTTCGCCAGCGCCACCACTTCCTCCCAGCTGCTGCCGCCCTCGACCAGATCGAGCATCGAGAGGCGGAAGATGATGATGAAGTTCGGCCCCACCTTGGCCCGCGTCGCCTTCACGATCTCCACCGCCAGCCGGATGCGGTTCTCGAACGGGCCGCCCCACTGGTCGGTGCGTTGGTTGGTCTGCGGCGCGATGAACTGGTTGATCAGGTAGCCCTCGGAGCCCATGATCTCGACGCCGTCGTAGCCGGCCTTCTGCGCCAGCCGCGCACAACGGGCATAGTCGCCGATGGTCTTCTTGATGCCCCAGTTCGACAGCGCGCGTGGCGTGAACCGGTTGATCGGCGCGCGCAGCTTCGAGGCCGAGACGCACAGCGGGTGATAGCCGTAGCGGCCGGTGTGCAGGATCTGCAGCGCGATCTTGCCGCCTTCCTTGTGCACCGCCTCGGTGATCAGGCGGTGCTTGCCCACCTGCCAGGGAAAGGAAAGCTGCGAACCGAAGTGATAAACGCGGCCGGCCAGGTTCGGCGAAAAGCCGCCGGTCACGATCAGGCCAACGCCGCCGCGGGCGCGCTCGGCATAAAACGCCGCCATGCGCTCGAAGCCGTTCTTCTCCTCCTCCAGCCCGGTATGCATCGAGCCCATCAGCGTGCGGTTCTTCAGCGTCGTGAAGCCGAGGTCGAGCGGGGCGAGCAGGTGGGGGTAGGGCGTGGCGTTCTGGGTGGCTGTGGTCATGAACGGGTCTCCGGATGGTCTGATTATTTATTAAGCAAGCAAGCGCTTGGTTATTGTTCCGGAAAGTGGGGGGGAATGCAAGTGCCTGTTTCGCCGCGCAGGAACTTATGGCTGCCGGCGGACTCCTTCCCAACTGGAGCCGCCCGGCGGCTGGATACGAAAAGGGAGCGCACATGAACACGCCGCAAGTACCGGCGGACCACCCGCCAACGCTGCTCGTCGCCACCCGCAAGGGTGCCTGGATGTTCCATGCCGATGCCGACCGCCGCTACTGGCGGGTCGATGGTCCGCACTTCCTCGGTCACATCATCAACCACCTCGTGCTCGACCCGCGCGACGGCCGCACGCTGCTCGCTGCAGCGAAAACCGGCCACCTCGGGCCGACGATCTTCCGCTCCACCGATCTTGGCCAGACCTGGCAGGAAGCGGAAATGCCGCCCGCCTTCGGCCCGGCGAAGAACGGCCTCGACGCGCGCAGCGTCGACCACACGTTCTGGCTGGCGCCGGCGCACGCCAGCGAGCCGGATGTCTGGTATGCCGGCACCTCGCCGCAGGGCCTGTTCCGCTCCGCTGACGGCGGCCGCAACTGGGCACCGTTCTCGTGCATCAACGACGATCCGCAGTATCGCCAGTGGTTCGGCACGGTGCAGGACGGCACGCCGGACGGCCCCAAGCTGCATTCGATCATCGTCGATCCGCACGACCCGAAGCATCTCTACTTCGCCATGTCCGGCGGCGGCGTGCATGAGTCGCACGATGGCGGCGACAGCTTCACGCCGCTGGTCGAAGGCATGGAAGTCGTCGCCGGCTTCGATGCCACGAATGTCGCCTTCCACGACCCGCACTGCGTCCGCCTCTGCCCCGGCAATCCCGATCGTCTCTACCAGCAGAACCACTGCGGCATATATCGGCTCGATCGCCCGGGCCGGCGCTGGCAGCGCATCGGCCGCAACATGCCGGCCGAGGTGGGCGACATCGGCTTCCCGATGGTCGTGCATCCGCGTGACGATCGCACGCTGTGGGTGTTTCCGATGGATGGCTCCGATGTCTGGCCGCGCGTCAGCCCCGGCGGGCGGCCTGCCGCCTACATCAGCCGCGATGGCGGCGAAAGCTGGCAGCGCCAGGATGCCGGCCTGCCCCAACAGCAGGCGTGGTGGACGGTCAAGCGGCAGGCGATGGCCGCCGACGCCAACCGCGAGGTCGGCCTCTACCTCGGCACCAGCAGTGGCGAACTGTGGCATAGCCGCGTTGAAGGCAGCCACTGGCAATGCCTTGCCCGCCACCTGCCGGAAATCTACGCCGTCGAGGCAGTCTATCCGTGCTGAGCGGAGTGGGCCGGCCATGCGCGTCCTGATCCCGAGCGCCCTGCAGTCCTACACCGGCCGGCAATGGGTCGACGCCGCCGGCACGACCCTCGCCGCCACGCTCGACGATCTCGAACGCCAGTTTCCCGGCATCCGCTTCCGCATGATCGACGAGCAGGGGCGCATTCGCCGTCACATCCGCTTCTTCATTGCCGGCGAAGCGATTCACGATCTCGCCGCACCGTTGCCGGCCGACGGCGAACTGTGCATCGTGCAGGCGCTGAGCGGCGGCTAGGCCGGCTCCGGTCGCAGCGATTCCACTTCCCCAGCCGGCTGCGCCGGCAGCCGGCCATGGCGCAGCCAGGCGAGCGGGATCTGCCACAGGCTGTGTTCGAAGCGGCTATGGAAGAAGGCGAAATGCCCCACCTGTCGCTCGCCGGCAGCCTCCGGCCGCAGATGCAGGTGCGTGCGCCGGCTATGGCGAAAATAGCCGAGCAGGCGGCGGATCGCCGACGGTGTGCCGAACTCGTCGTCGGAGAGGCTCACCGCCAGCATCTCGCCGCGCATCGCCGCAAAGCGTTCGAGCAGCGCGCGGCGTTCCGCTGCCGGCAACAGGCGCGCCCAGTTCTCCTCGAAGCGCGGATGCCGCGCCGTCCAGTCGCGCACCACGCCGCGCGGCGTATCTTCCAGCCAGCCCAGCCGGCCGCCGGGAAAATAGCCGAACAGCGCGGTCAGCGCCGGCATCAGCACATGCCACCTGAGGAACATGCGTCCCCGCTTGTGGCCGACGTAATCACGCCAGTAGGCGTACTGCGCTCCCATCGTGAACACCCGCTCGATGCGGTGGCTCGACGCCGCCAGCCCGATCAGGAATCCGCCGACGCTGTGCGCCGCCACGTGGATCCGCTGGCCGGGAAAATTCGTCGAAACATACTGCAGCGCCGCCTCGAAATCGAGCCGCCCCCAGTCGATCCACCCCGCCTCGAAACCACGCAGGCTCGCCGGCCGCGATTCGCCGATGCCGCGGTAATCGTAGGTCAGCACATCGAAGCCGTGCGCGTGCAGGAAGGCGGCGAAGCGGGCGTAGTAGCGGCAGCGCACCGAGGTGGCCGCGTTGATGATTACCACCGGCCGCGCCGCATCGGGGTGTGCATGGCGCCAGAGAAAGCCTTTCAGCACATAACCGTCCTCGGCGGCGAAGGCGATCGGCAGCGGGGGTGGGGAAGCCTGGCTCATGGCATTTCAAGTTGTCGTTCGATGCCCGCAGATTATCGGCGGCGCCATCCAGCGACAAACGAAACTTCGGCATGGAAACCATGCGGATCGGGAATGACGGGGTGTTGCTATTGGAAGGGGCGGGCAGTCGGCCAAAGCAGACCAATGCGATGCTGCTTTCCTCTGTCCGCTATCAGGCGCCAATCGGCCTCCCGGAATGATGGCGAGGACACCCCATCCCAACCCTGGGGGTAGATTCAATGCGTAGCAATTGGACTTGTCACTGTCCGAGCGATCATGATTGTTTGCAGCCAATGCTGGCCGTGTAGCTATCGCCGCTGCAGCATCTCCGCCCGGCGTGCTTTGACCTCGGCAGGCCAAGTGCTCTCGATCCACAGCAGCACGTTCTCGATCTGCCGGTCGGTGAGTTTGCCAGCGAACGCTGGCATGTCCGAAACGTAGCCATCAGGTGCGTTGGGCGGCACCATGCCGTGCTTGGTGATGGCGACGAGTTGCGCCATCGGGTGGTGCCAGGTATGACCGTTCCCATCGTGTGGAGGGGCTGGCAGCTTTCCGTCAGCGCGGCGCGTACGCCAGTCCGGTTGGCCTTCGAGCTTTTTTCCGTGGCAGCTCGCGCACTCTGCCTTGTAGATGTTCTCGCCTTCCATAAAGACATAGGGGTCTGGGCCGCCACCGTCGCTGCAGGCGACCACGCTCACCGACAATGGCAGCAGCAGTGTCATCGTACGGCACCAGCCACTCAGAGCAATCGCTTCCGCCCGGGTTGTCGCGACCTTCATCCTCAGGCCTTGTGCTTTCTCTGCGTTTTGTTCCTTGCTGCCGCCTGCTTTGCCTTCGTTTCCTGCAAAAGCTTGATCGCACCAACGACGTTGACCCCCGCAACCAGCAGTGCGGGCCACAATGGTAGCGACTGTCCTGACAGCCAGCCCCACGCGAGCAGTGCAAACAGGGCCAGGCCACCGACCAGCAGCGTCATCGAACCAAAACTGAACATCCCCTTGTAATCTTCTGCCATGCACCAATTCTCCGTCTGAAAATGCCCCCGGTCATTGCCGGAAAAGCGCGTAAGTTACCACGGCGAAATATCGCCGCGGCGCGTTCATTAGCTGCTGACCGTGCCGGAGATCATGTAATAGAGCGCAGCTGCCGTGGCACCGTAGATAGGGGCCGTGATCACCCTGGTAGTGCGATCTTGAGCAGGGCCGCGCGCCTTATCCGATCGTGGCGATAAACCTGTCGGATCTGCCTGCGCTCGGCGCATTCGGCGTGTGCCTTGAGCCATGCCAGCATCGCTGCGTACCGCATCGGTGATGGCGGCGGATGGGTTCGGCATTGTCGCTTATCCTCAGGCGGCGGCAGCGATCGAGTGCCAGACCTCTTGCAAAGTCGCGCGCAGCAGCGCGCTGTCGGCATCGGCGTGGGAGGCATGGATGGCAACAACCAGACGACGATCGAAGTCAACGAGCAGGCTTGTTCCGTAGGGGCCGATCAGCGCAATGCGGTTACCCTTCCCGCCAAGTCGGACGAATCCATAGCGCAGGGTACTGCCAGCAGGCAGCCCTGCCAGCGCGGTGTCGCCGCTGCCGCTTGTCGGCGCCAGAAGTGCTTCGATCAGCCAGTCCGGGATGCGGCCACGCTTGCTACCGGGGCGCGCATCGAGCAGAAGCTGGCCGAATTTTGCGTGATCGCGCGGGCTGAGCGCGAGGCCGGCGGCAAGTTCGTGGCCGCCCGGATCCGTGAGCCAAAAAGCGATGTCTTCTGGTCTCATGTTCGCGAAAAACTGCTCGCAGAAAAGCCGTGCCGGTGAACTGCCGCTGGCCTCCGAGATTGCCCACGCCAGCAAATCGTCCTCCGGGCGACCTTCCGCGGGCGACAGGCCGTGCCTGGGGGCGAGTGCTGTCCACGTTTCGAGGCGTGTCAGCCAGGTGCGCACGCCTTCGCCAGACGCCGCCGTCCAGCCGCCGGCCCGCTGCCAGTCAGCGATGTCGGCGGCTCTCCAGCCATAGCCAACGTCGCCCTCAAGCAGGCGGCGTGCTGACAGCTTGCGTAGTGCTGCATTGTCGGCGAGGGGAGCGATTGGTCGTGCCACTGATTTGTCGGCGGCCAGCCTGCCTTGCGAGACGGTTATGGCACCGAGTATTGAAAGTACTGGCCTCGTGCCGGAAAGCAGCAGGCGTGGCTTGTTCGGCGGCGTCCCGTGCCAGTAGCGCTCGACGACGCGCTGACCATTTTTGATTACTACCAGCGCGTCAGCATCGAGCCTGGTCTGCAGCAGGAAGGCCAGGTCGCGGCGGGTGCCGTCAGCGGGATCTTTGACCGGAATCTTGTCGAATTCAAGCGTGCGCGTCTTGGTTTGTGTACGATCGCCGGCTGATGATGTGCTCAGTCGAAACGCCGGCATAAAGGTCGTCGCGGCTGCCAGCGTTGCGCGGCGTGATCCGGCATCGAGCCAGTTGTCGGCATGGATCCATTCACCAAGACGGCGCTCGCCGACAGCCTGTGGCATGTGGCTGCACCGTTCGGCAGCCAACAGCGGCATGGCCGCCAGCAACAGGCCGAAACCGGCCGACAGGTGGTGTCCTCGACCCTTCACCGATACCGCCTTCGTGATCATGATTCATCTCCTTTGCCCATCCACCGCGCGGACGCTGCGCAAACGACATCGTTGATGTTGCCTACGCGCTCCCAGGTTTCACGCAGCCATTCGGCATCCCCGGGCAGGCTGTCATCGGCCAGTTGGTGCAGCCAGTCGCTGCAGCCGAGTGCGACGGCATCGTCGTCGAGCAAGATCATCAGCTCATCGATCCGCTCCCGCAACGGCCGTTGCCGGCGCAGGCCAGGCTCCGAAAGCTGTGCATCGCGGCCGTAACGGCAAGCCTGGAACTTGTTGTAGCGCGCGACATGGCGTAGTCCTTCGGCATCGAATCCCGGGCGTTCGCGCAGCAGGTAGCGACATAGCGATTGGGCCAGCGCAGCAAGCGCCGTCGCCCGGCCGACCGAGAGCGGCGTGTCGCACACGCGGATCTCGACGGTGCCGAATTCGGGTTTTGGCCGGACGTCCCAGTAAAGATCCTTGATGCTTTTTGCGATGCCGCAGTCCTGCAGCAGCCGGAAGTGGTCGAGGAAATCATGCCAGTCGGCAAGTGGCGGGCACTGGCCTGAAAGCGGAAAGGCGGAGACCGCGTTCAGGCGTGCCGACTGGAACAGGGTGTCGACCCCATCGACGAAAGGCGAGGCAGCGGAGAGTGCGATGAAAGCCGGTACGTACTCGCCGAGCGCCTGGGTCAGCCAGATCGCCTCATCGGCGGAGGTGACGCCGACGTGGATGTGCTGGCCGAAAACGGTGAACTGCTTGGCGAGGTAGCCATAGCGCTGGTAGATGGCGTCGAAGCGCTCGCCCGGGCAGATGCGACGTTCCGGCCAACGGTGGAAGGCATGCGTGCCGCCACCGCAAAGCCCGATGTTGTTACGCCGGCAGTGCGTCACCAGCGTATCGCGCAGTCCGGCGAGGTCGGCGGCGATGCCGGCGACGGTAACCTGCGGCAGGGTACTCACCTCGATCATGCTCTCGGTGACTTCGAGCTTGATCTCGCCGAAGCGTTCGTCGTACTCGAGCGCCTGCATCAGGTCGGTGGCGCCGCGCGTCAGATCGTAGTCGCGGCGAGACAGCAGTTGCAGTTCGAGTTCGACTCCCAGTGTCAGCGGTTGGCTTTCGCGAAACTCGCCAATGCCTTCGCTCATGCGATGCCTCCCTTCTTCTCGCCGTCGCCGGCCGTTTCACCGGCACGCACCAGCGCCAGCCGGCACAGTACCGGCCCGGCGATTTCCATGATCGCTGCCGCAAGCAACGGCAGCAGCAACGCCGAACGGCCGACCTCGGGATAGAGTGCGGCAATCTCGTAGGCCATGAATACCGCTGTTGCCGACAGCGGCTGGATGCCGAGGCCGACCCACAGACGCTTGGTGCGCGGCAGATCGCGGCCGCCGATGAAGGCTGCGGCGCTCTTTGCTGCGGCGCGCACGAGCAACAAGCCAAGCGCCTGCAACGCGGTGAGCCAGGTGAATTCCTGCCAGGGCAGCGAGGCGCCGACAATGACGAAGAGGATGATCGCGAGCAGCCAGTGCGCTTCCGGCAACTGCGTGTAGGCCAGCGTCTGCCGGCGGTCGTCGAAGGCGAGCAGGGCGCCCATCACGAACAGCGTCAGGAACACCGGCACCGCCAGCATGCGCGCGACGCCAACCGCGAGCAACGCCATCGCGACGAGCACGAAGACCTGCGCCAGGGAGCGCTTGGGCAGGCGTGCCGCAACGACCAGCGTCAGCCGTGCCGTACCCCACGCGATCAACGCGGCGCCGGCGGCGACCCACAGCGGATGGGCGACGGCGTTGATCCAGTCAGCGCTCAGTTCGGCATGCACGAAGCCCAGCACGAGTGCGAAGAGCACGAATGAAACGGCGGTGGCGATTGCGGTGTGCAGGATCACGCGTTCGGTGACCTGTCCCTGCGCCGACGATTCCTCGACGGTGAGCAGCACCACCGCCGGTGCCGACGCCATCGTCACCGCGGCGGTGGCCGCCGCCCAGCCCGGGCTGAGGCCAACCAGCGCCCAGGCGAAGAAAAAGATTGCAACGAACGAAAGCAGCACATCCGCCGCCGTCGCACGCAGCAGCGAGGGGTTGCCGAGCAGCCAGCGTAGATCGAGGCGGCGACCGGCTTCCATGAGCAGCAAGCCGAGCGAGGCGTCGGCGATGGGGCGCGCCTGCGTCAGTGCCTCGACGCTGATCCAGCTGAGCAGCGAGGGGCCGAACAGGGTACCGGCAAGCACGTAGCCGACGATCTTGGGAACACCGAAACGGGCGCGCAGCCACTCGCCGGCAAGCAGGCCGACGACGAGCAGCAGGCCGAAGAGCGCCAGCGTGTCGATCTGGTCGGGGAAGGGCGGCAGGAAGAACAGGCGTTCCTGCGTCGACTCCCACACCCCCCGGGCGTAGGTGATCAGTGTTTCCATCGGCGCTCCATTCGATGGGCTCCGGGCGGACGTGGCATCACCATCGGCGGCGGCGTGCGGCGGTGAGGAATTCGTCGAGGATGGGCGTGCAGTCGAGCAGATGCGGCGCCCCGGGTGGGTGGAACTCCGGATGCCACTGCACGCCGAACACGTAGTTGCGGCCTTCGAAGCGGATCGCCTCGATCACCTCGTCGTCGGCACCGTGCGCCTCGACCCTGAGACCGCGGCCCAGCGCCTTGATTGCCTGATGGTGGATCGAGATCGTGCCGCCACGGCGCTGCTCCGGGTAGAGGCGGGCGAGCGACGAATCCTCGTTCCAGACGATGTCGTGGCTGTGGCGGTCGTAGTCGTCATGCAGGTGAACACTGGCCCCGGGAATCTGCGTCGCGATGTCCTGCCACAGCGTGCCGCCGAGCGCCACGTTGATGAGCTGCGCGCCACGGCAGATGCCGAGCACAGGTCGTCCGAGCTCCATGAACTCGTGCAGCAGTTCCATCTCGTAGGCGTCGCGATGGCGGTCGCCGTTCCACTCGGGCTGCAGGGGTTCTTCGCCGTAGCACTGCGGACTGACGTCGGCGCCACCCTGAAGGATCAGGCCGTCGAGGTATTCGGCATAATCGGAAAGGCGGAAGTTGCTGCGATTCACGACCCCGTCGCCGCAGACGGCGGGGATCATGAAGACCATTGTCTCGCGCGACATGACCCAGTGCGCGACGGATTGCTCGAGATACTGCAGCGATTTCGACTGCAGGCCGGTGGCGCCTTCGGGCGGATGGTAAATTCGCGCCGAGAGACCAATTCTGAGCGGGCGTCGTCCCATGGCTTGCTCCTGATGTCGAGTGATGGCATCGATCAGGGCGGGTGTGGATCCGCTGCTCGGAAGCAGGACTATAATCGCCCGCTTTCCGCCTGATCAAACGCGATGCTGTACCAACGATACTGTCCGGTGCGATACACGATTCTGCCGCTGCTGCTGGCACTACTTTCCGCCTGCGCGACCGAAGTCGATCGAGGCTCTTCAGTGGCGACCTCGACCTCGCCGTCCGTCGTGCCCACTGCATCGGAGTCGATGCCCGCTTCAACGGCAGTGGAAAGCGCCGCAGCTACCGCACTTAACGCGGCTACCGAAAAGACGCCATCTCTGCACGACATCGGCAACGCCATATTCTTTCAGCGCGGGTCAGCGTTGCTGGATGATCCTGCGCTGACGGTACTGCGTCTTCATGCAGAGCGCCTACGGGAAAATTCACGGCTCGTCGTGATGCTGGTGGGCCATACGGATCATCTCGGCAGTCGTTCATTCAATCTGGCGATCGCCGAGCGGCGGACTGCGGCCGTCAAGGCAAAACTCCGTGAATTCGGGGTGCCGGCGAGGCAGATTCGCGAACGCAGCTACGGCTACGAACAGCCGGGTGCTGCTTGCGCTGGTGAGCCTTGCCGCCGCAAGATGCGGCGCGTTGATCTGCTGTATCCGAAGCCGCGTACCGAGCGTCGGCTCGGCGAGCAGAAGCGCTAAAAAAATGGGTTGCAGAGAGGAGGCTCCGCAACCCAAATACTCGATGTCGCTACTGTCCTCTCGCCGAGAGGGCTCTCACAGATAGCAGCCGCAACGTAGCAGGTCGCAGGTAAGTTTTCCGTAAACGCTCCCCCGTTTTTTTGTGCCCGATAAGGCATGAGTCTGTGTTTTGTAAACGCAATGTAAGTGTTTCCTGCCCCGTCAGTTCATCGTAAGTTTCAAGACAAAGACTCCGTGACGGGCCTGCTCCGTAAATAGAAGCGGGCTTGGGTTTTCCAACACAAAGGAGGAGTCATCATGTCACTCAACGAGCAAGGCGCAGCCTACTGGTCAGCAACGCTAAAGTTGCTGGGCGGTATTCTGGCCGTCTGGTTCATCTGTTCTTTCGGCGCGGGCATCCTGTTCGCGGACGCTCTGAACAGCATCAAGCTCGGCGGCTATCCGCTCGGCTTCTGGTTCGCGCATCAGGGTTCGATCTACATCTTCATCGCGTTGATCTTCTTCTACGCGAAGGCGATGGGCGACCTCGACCGCAAATTCGACGTTCACGAAGACTAAGGAGCCCGCTTAATGGATCTGCAAACTACAACCTATCTGGTGGTCGGCGCCTCGTTCGCGCTGTACATCGGCATCGCCATCTGGGCGCGTGCCGGTTCCACCAGCGAGTTCTACGCGGCCGGCGGCCAGGTGCACCCGGTCATGAACGGGATGGCGACGGCGGCTGACTGGATGTCGGCGGCTTCGTTCATCTCCATGGCCGGCCTGATCGCCAACATGGGTTACGGCGGCGGTCTCTTCCTGATGGGCTGGACCGGCGGCTACGTGCTTCTCGCCATGCTGCTCGCTCCGTACCTGCGGAAGTTCGGCAAGTTCACCGTGCCGCAGTTCATCGGCGACCGCTTCTACTCGAAGTCGGCCTCGACGGTGGCGGTGGTGTGTCTGCTGACGGCCTCGCTGACCTATATCATCGGCCAGATGACGGGCGTCGGCGTCGCGTTCTCGCGCTTCCTGAACGTTTCGTCCGACACCGGCATCTACATCGGCCAGGCGATCGTGTTCCTGTACGCCGTGTTCGGCGGCATGAAGGGCATCACCTACACCCAGGTCGCCCAGTACATCGTCCTGATCTGCGCCTACATCGTTCCGGCCGTGTTCATCTCGCTGAACCTGACCGGCAATCCGCTGCCGCAGCTGGGCCTCGGTTCGACGATGTCGGGTTCGGATGTCGCCCTGCTGACCCGTCTCGACCAGGTGGTGACCGAACTCGGCTTCGGCAAGTACACGACGACGACGGCCGGTTCGACGCTGAACATGTTCGTCTACACGATGTCGCTGATGATCGGTACCGCCGGTCTGCCGCACGTCATCATGCGCTTCTTCACCGTGCCGAAGGTCGCCGATGCGCGTTCCTCCGCCGGTTGGGCGCTGGTCTTCATCGCACTCCTGTACACGACCGCGCCGGCTGTTGCCGCGATGGCCAAGTACAACCTCCATGCCACGGTGAACACGGCCGTTGCCAAGGGGGGTGACCTGTACGCGCCGGAAGCCAGCATCAAGGCCGACGAGCGTCCGGACTGGATGAAGCGCTGGGAAAAGACGGGCCTGCTCAAGTTCACCGACAAGAACGGCGACGGCCGCATCCAGTACTACAACGACAAGACGAAGAACCCGGAAGCCGCGAAGAAGGCGGAAGCCGCCGGTTGGAAGGGCAGCGAACTGACGGTCAACGCCGACATCATCGTGCTGGCCAACCCGGAAATCGCGCTCCTGCCGAACTGGGTCATCGCACTGGTGGCCGCGGGTGGCCTGGCTGCCGCGCTGTCGACCGCTGCCGGCCTGCTGATGGCGATTTCGTCTGCCGTGTCGCATGACCTGGTGAAGGGCGTGTTCGCGCCGAACATCAGCGAGAAGAACGAGCTGCTGGCTGGCAAGATCTCGATGGCAGTTGCCATCGTGATTTCCGGTTACCTCGGCCTGAATCCGCCAGGATTTGCGGCCGGTACGGTGGCGCTGGCCTTCGGTATCGCGGCTTCCTCGCTGTTCCCCGCGATCATGATGGGCATCTTCTCGAAGAAGATGAACAAGGAAGGCGCCATTGCCGGCATGCTGGCAGGCCTCTCCATCACCCTGTTCTACGTGTTCGCGCACAAGGGCATCTTCTTCATCAAGGGCACGGACTTCCTGCCGATGATCGGCGGTGCCAACAGCTTCTTCGGCATCACGCCGGAAGCCTTCGGTGCGGTCGGCGCACTGGTGAACTTCATCGTCGCGTTTGCCGTCGATAAGGTCACGAAGGAGCCGCCGGAGCACATCCAGCATATGGTCGAGAACGTCCGCATCCCGCGTGGCGCCAAGGCCGTGGATGGTGCCCACTAAGCTGCCTGTCGTAGCATTTTCCGCCGGAATTTACGGCGGAAAGTCTGGCTTTTCAAGCAGTGGCCGGCATGTCGGCCACTGTCTTCCTTCTTGATGGAGCGACTATGGA